>ERZ827088.49-NODE-49-length-150054-cov-6.126908_pt1 | contig 150054 bp, 130 predicted proteins | sample MGYA00519922_ERZ827088 | MGnify/ENA primary metagenome ERZ827088 (study PRJEB31778, sample SAMEA3449254) | human gut metagenome | biome: human gut; feature: human-associated habitat; material: faeces | place: United Kingdom | collected 2010/2012 ... | reverse complement strand
TCCACCACCATGTGGATGGTCATTAGGGTTCATTACAGAACCACGAACTGTTGGTCTAACGCCCATATGACGCTTACGACCGGCTTTACCAATGTTAACAAGGCCATGCTCGATATTTCCTACCTGTCCAACTGTTGCTCTACAGATAATCGGAACCATTCTCATCTCGCCTGATGGAAGTCTAAGTGTTGCATACTTTCCTTCCTTAGCCATGAGCTGTGCAGCGTTTCCTGCTGAACGAACTAACTGTCCGCCCTTACCTGGGTAAAGCTCGATGTTGTGTACCTGAGTACCAACTGGAATATTCTGAAGTGGAAGACAGTTACCAACCTTGATCTCTGCCTCTGCGCCATTCATCAGCACATCGCCAACTGCAAGCTTGAAAGGAGCAAGGATGTATCTCTTCTCTCCATCTGCATAGAACAGAAGTGCAATATTTGCTGATCTGTTTGGATCATACTCGATTGCAGCTACTGTTGCTGGAATACCATCTTTGTCATTTCTCTTGAAATCTATTATTCTATACTTTCTCTTAGCACCACCACCGTGATGTCTTACTGTTATCTTACCCTGATTGTTACGACCGGCTGTCTTGCTTGTTGAAACAACGAGTGACTTCTCTGGAGTTGTCTTTGTGATCTCTGAGAAATCAAGGCCAGTCATATTTCTTCTGGAAGGTGTATATGGGTTATATGTCTTAATTCCCATTGTTGTTCTCCTTTCGGTTCAATTTATTCTCACGCTTTGATTGCGTATACAACTAATGTGATGAGCAGCTATACTGTGCAGCCACCCACGGCTATATCTTAAAGTCCCTCGAAGATCTCGATGTCCTTGCTGTCAGCTGTAAGCTGAACGATAGCCTTCTTGTACTTTGCTGTGTTACCAAGTGTCATACCACGTCTCTTGACCTTACCGTCATTGTTCATTGTGTTGACCTTTGCAACCTTTGTTCCCTCGAACATCTTCTCTACAGCTTCCTTAACCTGTGACTTGTTTGCTTCTGGATGAACAAGGAATGTATATTTCTTCTCAGCCATAGCGTTCATGCTCTTCTCTGTGATCACTGGCTTAAGTATAACGTCATAATATTTGATATCTGCCATTATGCGTACACCTCCTCAATTGCTGCAACTGCTTCCTTAGTAAGAACAAGCTTCTCATACTTGAGAATATCGTATACGCTAAGTGAATTAGCTACTGTTGTCTTAACTGTTGGAATGTTGTTTGCTGAAAGAACAACGTTATTGTTCTTATCCTTTGTTACTACAAGAGCCTTAGGAGCTGAAAGCTTTGCAAGGATCTTTGCAAATACGCTTGTCTTAACCTCCTGAAGATCAAGCTTGTCAACTACTACCAGCTTGTTCTCAGCAACCTTTGATGAAAGTGCTGACTTCATAGCAAGCTGCTTCTCTTTCTTATTCATCTTAACTGAATAATCTCTTGGCTTTGGTGCGAATACAACTCCGCCGCCTGTCCACTGTGGAGATCTTGTTGAACCCTGTCTAGCATGACCAGTTCCCTTCTGTCTCCAAGGCTTTCTTCCACCACCAGAAACTTCTGAACGTGTCTTAGCGCTCTGTGTTCCCTGACGGTTGTTGGCTAACTGACCAACTACAGCCTTATGCATTATATGCTCATTTATTTCTACACCGAAAACTGCATCATTGAGCTCTAATGTCTCAACTTCTTTGCCTTCAATGTCATAAACCTTAACTGATGCCATTGTTGTCTCTCCTTTCCAAAGCCCTACTTACCAGACTTTACTGTATCTTTAATCATAACCAATGACTTCTTTGGTCCTGGAACAGCGCCCTTAACCAAGATTACATTGTTCTCAACATCTATTTTAACTACCTCAAGGTTCTGGATTGTAACTCTTACGCTACCCATATGTCCAGGCATCTTCTTGCCCTTGAATACTCTACCTGGAGTAGTTGCAGAACCGTTTGAACCTGCATGTCTGTGATACTTTGAACCATGTCCTGAAGGACCTGACTTAAGGCCGTGTCTCTTAAGACCGCCTGCGTATCCCTTACCCTTTGACTTAGCAGTAACATCAATCTTGTCGCCAGCAGCAAATACGTCTGCCTTGATCTCTGCGCCAAGCTCGTACTCAGCAGTGTTCTCAAGTCTGAACTCTCTATAGAAAGCCTTTGGAGTTGTTCCTGCCTTCTTAGCATGACCAACCTCTGCCTTACCAGCACCATGTGGATTTCTGATAACTTTCTTTCCTGATACGTCCTTTGTTGTTACTCTTTCCTTCTTCTCGCCGAATCCTACCTGAATTGCATCGTAACCGTCATTCTCAACTGTTTTGATCTGGGTTACAACACATGGACCAGCCTGCAATACTGTAACTGGTGTTAATACACCGTTCTCGTCGAAAATCTGTGTCATTCCGACTTTTGTAGCTAATATAGCCTTCTTCATTTCTGTTTCCTCCTAATTTAATTCACAGCGGATTGCATCTGCAATCATACTAAATTACATCCGAAAATGCATTAGGTACTGTTATTTAATTGTTTCTGCGGTTTGTTTTAAATTAGTCCGCATCTAATTGGGTTTCTTTTGAATTGCTGTCTGACTTTGATTATTTCATCTTAACATCGATGAACACGCCAGCGGACAGATCGATCTTCTGTAATGCATCAATTGTCTTCTGAGTTGGTGCTACAACATCGATAAGTCTCTTATGAGTTCTCTGCTCAAACTGCTCTCTTGAGTCCTTGTACTTATGAACTGCTCTTAAGATTGTGATCTTCTCAATCTTAGTAGGCATTGGAACTGGTCCGCTTACCTTTGCGCCAGTCTTCTTAACTGTATCAACAATCTGTGCTGCTGCCTTGTCGATAAGTTTGTGGTCATAAGCCTTAAGTGTAATTCTCATAATCTGATTTGCCATAAAAAAAGCCGCCTCCTTTTCGCACTTAATCTTAGTACAACAAGCGGTGACTGTACACTCTCCCGTGTGTGTCCTAAGTTAAAACCCAGAACCATCACGTCGTTTCTGTCCTCTTGACAGACGGTTATATTGTACAGTGACTTGTCGCCAGTTTTGTAAATTGACATTCGCTCCACGAAAAACCTGCGTCATATATGTACGCAGCAACCTCCGCTTCTCAGCTATCATGCCACAGCACGTTTGATTATATACTAGGGATTTCTTTAAATCAAGAGGTTTTTTAATTTTTTTATGTTTTTTTGAATTTTTTTAACGGGTATTTACAGGGTATCACTCGCCAGATTCACTCAGCTTGAATGTCCTCTTCATCTTGATCCCCTTGTTCTCCCATATCTCAAACTTCGAAAAGCTTAAGATGAACCCGTAATCTGTATGGTAACCATAATTCTCCATCGCAAACCCAGGGAATCTGCTTCGAATCGCATCGAGCAGCTCTGCCATATCATCTATCTTATATCCCCTGCCCGTCATATACTCATATGCAAATGTGTCTATCTCCTCCCTGTCATCGACCAACGTCAGCTTTGTCACGCCATTCTCATCGGTATAAACCTTCACTCCACTCACATTATTCTCCACAAATGTATCAAGATGAGTATAGCCATAATTTCTGACATCAAAATCCGGGTATCTTCTCACAACGCCTTCATACACCTGTTCCATGACAGCATCTCTTCCCTGTCCTTTATAATAGGAAGAAACCGAATATATCTCCTTTGCTATATCACCTATATCCGGTATATCAGCAGTGCATTTTCCTCCGGCAAGAACATCTATATACATATATCTCTGGGCGCTGTTCACAAGGATTTTGTCTGCGTCACATGGACCGGCAACCACAACCTCTATATCCGTGAGCCTCAGCTTGTCGAGAAGCGGTACTGTCAGACTATCCCCCGTTGCTATATATATGCGCTCTGGCTTTGAAAGCGCAGCATCCGCCATAACCTCCACTGCCAGCGCAACCATCGCCGATGACACCTTATACTCTCCGTGCATGCAGTCTTGTATTCTGAACCTCCCTGCACTCTCCATAAAGCTGTCATCGTCTTTGTCGGAATTAAACATCTTGCAGATCACAAGCTTGTCCGTTCTGATTATATCCTCATATATAACAGGCACAGCCTTTGCCTCTATGCTATCACAATCTATATACAGCGCAGCCCTCATGATATCCTCCTTAATAATATGCCACAACCATCACACGCGCAACAAACCACAGGTTTAATCCAATTATATCCTGCCATCCGCCTTAATCATCTCCATCAGAGTCTGTCTGAATCCAAACTCCTCACAAAGTGCTTCCGCATCCTTAAGAGCCTTCTTTCTCCTGTCCGGAGATACATTTTTCTTCACAGCTCTTATGAGCAGATTTTTAGGCGAATGTGCAATGTCTATAAATTCCATTATATCAGTCTTATATCCACACGCCTCAAGCATATGTCCGCGGATGGAATCTGTTGCCAGCGCAGCTATCCTCTCCTTGATGATACCGTATTTTGTCAGCGCAGCCAGTTCATCAGAATGCATCTGTTTATTCAGCTCATGCTGGCAGCAAGGCACGGACAATATATACTGTGCGTTCCAGCAAATGGCATTGTACAGCGCATAGTCCGTGGCAACATCACACGCATGCAGCGTCATGACCATATCCACATCCACATCCGTCTTATACCCATTTATATCCCCAAGTTCGAATTTTAGTCCGGTATATCCAAACTGTTCCGCCAGCGCATTGCAGTCTTTTATCACCTGCTCCTTGAGATCCAGGCCGGTTATATGGACATCAAGCCCCTTAACCTCATGCAGATAATAATAAACTATAAATGTCAGATACGATTTGCCGCATCCAAAATCTACTATATTAATAGAAGGTTTGTTGTAGCTCTTCATGACATTGTCCACGATCTCCGCAAATCTGTTGATCTGCTTAAACTTGTCATACATGGAGTGCACAACCTTGCCATCCTTTGTAAATATGCCCAGATGGATAAATACAGGGATATCCATTCCCTCTTCAAGTATGTATTTCTTTCTTCGGTTGTTCCCCTGAACAGTTATGAGTTTATTCTCCGTGTGCCTCTTATTCACAGCTACTTTGCCCTTCTTTGAGATCTTCACATCCCACTCCTCCCGGGCCGAGAACATGTTTATCTGTCTGAATCCATCCTGCAGATCTCCGGCCAGTGCTTCTTCAAGCTCGTCCTCATCTATATTCTGGTGGAACACCTGCTTCTCCGTATACCTTTCTATCTGAAAGCACCTTTTACCGCCTATGATTTTTCTCTCAAATACCACTTTTCTGTATTCACCGCGTCCGCCACTGAGGATAATCTTGTGGGGATCACTCTGTACCATCTCTTCTATTAATTCTTTTATACTTATATCTGCCATTATTCCAACTTCTCCATTACCAACAATCTGTATCGTCATCAATCTATGCACACAGCAGCCTTGACGCAGTGCTTTGATACAAGTATAATCTATAGGATATATTTTTTGAAGTTATTTTTATAAGGAAGGATTACATATATGTGGATAGCAGATGGATGGAAGGATTATGAAGTTATTGACTGCTCTGACGGAGAAAAGCTTGAGCGTTGGGACAAATACACTCTGCTCAGACCAGATCCCCAGGTTCTGTGGAGCACTCCAAAGAAAAATCCTGCATGGAATAAACTGAACGGACATTATCATAGAAGCAACAAAGGCGGCGGAGAATGGGAGTTTTTCAGCCTGCCTAAGCAGTGGACGATAAATTACAGGGATCTGACTTTCAATCTGAAGCCATTCAGCTTCAAGCACACTGGTCTGTTCCCTGAGCAGGCTGCCAACTGGGACTGGTTCAGCGAACTGATAAAGAACTCACCTAAAAAGGATATTAAGGTATTGAACCTGTTCGCATACACAGGGGGCGCAACATGCGCAGCCGCCAAAGCCGGAGCTGCAGTCACCCATGTTGATGCATCCAAGGGAATGGTTACCTGGGCAAAGGAAAACGCAGCATCATCAGGGCTCGCCGACGCACCGATCAGATGGATAGTTGACGACTGTGTGAAATTTGTCGAAAGAGAGATCAGACGAGGCAACAAATATGACGCGATCATCATGGATCCTCCTTCATACGGCAGAGGACCAAAGGGTGAGATATGGAAGATCGAAGAGAAGATCCATCCTTTCATCAAGCTCTGCAGCCAACTTCTCTGTGACAAGCCGCTTTTCTTCCTTGTAAATTCATATACAACAGGTCTCGCGCCTGCGGTGCTCACATATATGATATCCACAGAGGTAAAGAGCAGATTTGGCGGACATGTTGTGGCAGATGAGATCGGACTTCCTGTCACAGAGACAGGTCTTGTTCTTCCTTGCGGTGCCGCCGGAAGATGGCAGAGATAACAACGGATCGGTCGAGGCAGATACATTTTGCAGATAAACTAAAAGCAGGAATATGAAACCCAGCAAACTTCGTTATAGGGGCTCATATTCCTGTTTTTTTAATTTTTCAGCTTCTTAATTTCAGCTTTTTTGTCACGTAATTTAATCCTTTACACCGTCACATCCACATACTCCAGACGTATGACCTTCTCCAGATCCGCAGGGGCTATCTCTATCTGATACCCAACCTTACCCGCACTCACATACATCTTATCAAGATCTTCAGCACTTGCATCTATCGTGGTCCTGAAAAACTTCTTCATACCGATAGGTGAGCAGCCGCCATGTATATATCCGGTAAGAGGGAGGAGTTCCTTTGCCTTGAGCATATCTATCGACTTCTCTCCCACAGCCTTCGCAGCTTTCTTGAGATCAAGTTCCTCCTTGACAGGAATTACAAACACGTAATTTGCGCCGGACTTCGCAACGGTCACCAGGGTCTTATACACATACGCAGGATCCTGTCCAAGTATGGCAGCAACCTTCTCTCCATTCGTCTCGCCCGTCTCCACATAACAATAATGGTTGTACTTTATCTTCTTGCTGTCAAGTATGCGCATGACATTTGTCTTTTCCTCAGTCTTTGCGTTCTTATTCTTATCTTTCATGTTCCAGTTCATCTCCTTGTCATCAAATGCACTAAGTGCCCCAACCTTGTCTATTGAAGATTGAAGCGCTGTATGCATGTCTATTGTATTCTCCGGCTTTATCTTAATCTGCCGTACATAACTTTATCTGTCTTCCATCGGCAGATACTCTTTGTGTGTTCCCACATACTTATATGCAGGTCTGATGATCTTGCCGGCATTGACAAGCTCCTCTATTCTATGCGCCGACCATCCTGCAATACGTGCGATGGCAAATATAGGAGTAAACAGCTCGATAGGGATACCGAGCATCGTATATACAAATCCACTGTAGAAGTCTACATTTGCCGATATAGGCTTGCCGCTGCGTCTTCTGGCCGCAAGCAGTCTTCCTGATATCTCCTCAACCTTCTTGTACAGCTCAAATTCCTTTGTCCTGCCCTTCTCCTGGGCAAGTCTCTCTGCATATCCCTTGAGTATCCTAGCTCTAGGATCTGAGTTGGTGTATACCGCATGACCCATTCCATATATAAGGCCTGAATGGTCAAAGCCATTCTTGTCAATAAGTCCTGTGAGATATTTCTCCAGTGCAGCCTCATCATCCCAGTTCTTGACATGGCTCTTGAGGTCATCAAACATCTGCTGAACCTTGAGGTTTGCACCACCATGCTTAGGTCCCTTCAGCGATCCAAGTGAACTTGCAACTGCAGAATATGTGTCTGTTCCTGTCGACGATACTACATGAGTTGTAAATGTGGAGTTATTACCACCACCATGCTCAGCGTGTATAACCAGACATATGTCAAGCACCTGCGCCTCAAGCTCTGTATATTTCTTATCCGATCTGATAAGCCTCAGGAAATTCTCTGCAGTGGAAAGCCCCGGCTTCGGATTGTGTATTACAAGACTCATGTCGTGGAAATAGTGCTTGTAGCCCTGATAACCATATGCGGCGATCACAGGGAACTGTGCTATCAATTCCATACACTGTCTGAGAACATTCTCTATGCTTATATCATCCGGATTATCATCATATGAATAGAGTGTGAGAACACATCTCTGCAGAACGTTCATCATATTCTTGCTTGGTGCTTTGAGGATAACATCTCTTGTAAACTTTCTAGGAAGCTCCCTGTAGCACTCCATCATCTCAACAAATCTCTTAAACTGCTGCTCATTTGGAAGCTTTCCAAACAACAGAAGATACATAGTCTCCTCAAATCCGAATTTACTTCCGTGAAAACCTCTCTCGAGATCCTCAACATTGTACCCCTGATAATACAGACGACCATCAGTCGGCACTCTCTCTCCATCTATTACATCATATCCTATGACATCAGATATCTCTGTGAGTCCCGTGAGTACACCTTTTCCTGTGGAATCTCTGAGGCCTCTCTTGACATCATAATTGACATAGAGGTTCTGGTCTATCTTGCCAGATTCTGTACAATAACCTGTAAGCTCATCCAGTATTCTGTTATATTCCTCGCTGTTTCTTTCCAAACCTCATGTCTCCTTCCTTTATCCAATCCCTGTTCATCATCCCGGAGCTTCTCCGGATCTTATCAATAAACTATATCAACTCACCACAGTTTATCAAAAAAACTCCATTTTCGCAAGAAAGACAGCAATAAATTTGATTTATTCCTGTCTTTTCGCCAAAATTATTTAATTTCAAAATATTTCTGCCTAAATTTCAATAATATATCTCTCATAGGCATTTATGATCGTCGTGTCCTCGTATTTTGATTCGCGGACAAAATCTCTTCCATAATTTATATGCACATGACCATGGACAAAATACTTAGGTCTGTACTCCTCCATAAGTGTTCTGAAACACTTAAAACCTGTATGTGGGAGATCCTCGGAATCATTTATCCTGTATGCAGGCGAATGGGCAACAAGTATGTCAAAGCCCTTGTTCCTCATGATCTTAAACCTGAGTTTCCGTACTCTTCTGGCCATCGCACGCTCGGAATACTGATGATCCGCACCACCAAACTTGTATTCCATCGAACCGCCAAGTCCCAGAATTCTGACACCCTTATACACATAAAGCTTGTCGTCTATGCACTCGCAGCCCCCCGGCGGTGTATCCTTGTAGCACACGTCGTGATTGCCATGGACATAGAGAACGGGCGCATGACTGAATGTCGCAAGGAACGACAAATACTGTGGCGATAAATCGCCACAGGATATTATCAGGTCTATTCCCTCGACCTTACTCTTATCAAAATAATCCCACAAATACTTGGATTCTTCATCCGCCAACAACAAAATCTTCACGTATCTATTCCCCTGTACTACAGTATACCTTCTCCGTAGGAGATTTATCTTATTTCACTTCCGGAACCGACTTGAGCTCCAGACTCTCCGGTGTGTCTATACCCTGAAGTGCAACTACCGTCTTTGCCTCATCGACAAGATCGTCCTCTGTAGGGAGCATGCCCACTACATTCTCAGCAAGCCAATCCATCTTGAGTATATCTTCATGGAGCATCGCTCCGTCATCTTCATTTCTCACTATTCCGTTCTGGGATGTAAGCTTTCCGCTGAACGGTGTGATAGCGCCCTCTCTTATGAGGTTTGTCATAACCGATATGAGCTTCTGTGTTCCGGCCGGAAGGTGCTTTGAGCATATGACGTCAACTATTCCCGCTGACATACCCCACCAGTAGCTTATCGCATTGCTGGTCTCGTTCTTCTCCTCCTGCTTCCAGTTGCCCTCCAGTATGGATCTAAGAATCCTCTCATAGAATGCACCCCAGTTGTAGAAAGGCATGGCAAGGTTGACGACCTCTCCATTCTGATCATAGTGATAAAGTCCGAAGTTTCGTGACGCATCATCCGGCATGATCATGTCTCTATCGGATATATATGTTATTCCATTTCTCTCGAAGAACTTCTGTGGATCAGCATTCTTAACCTTCGTCCACTGCAGATATATCTTTGCCCTAGGGTTGACCATCCTTGCTCCGATGGCAAATGCATTGATGTTCGCTGTTGTTCCGAATATCGGATAATCAGCTACATATCCTATCTGTCCGTCAGCACACAGGCTTCCCGCTATCATACCGGTGAGGAACTTCACCTCGTACATTCTTGCATAATAGGTACGCACATGGCTGTTCGCAAGGCTGAGGGAACAGTTAAGTATCTTTATCTCCGGGTGGAGCACTGCAGTCTTAAGAGCCTCAGGAAGCATCTCAGGCCCTGTCGTAAATATCACATCATACTTCTCATCCACAAGTCTTCCAAGGCACTCTGTCAGCTTGGCAGGTGTATCCACATTACAAAAGGTTCTGCTGTCGACAGAATCTCCGAGTTTATTCTCCATGTCCATTCTACCCAGTTCATGGCTGTATGTCCAGACCGAGTTGGCTGGCGACTTATCATACACAAATGCCACCTTCAGGTTCGAAGGGCCTGATGGCTTTATAACCCTGTCGAGTATGGACTTCTTAGGCTCCACAGGATCGAGCTTGGGAAGAACCGTCTTATCCTTCTTCTCATTTGTGAGGACTATCTCATTCCATACCTTGTCAACACTGTCCTTCACCTGGGATGTAGTCATGTTCTTAAGAGCTTCATAGCCATACACATTGAGGAATACAAGCATGGCATCGTCCACTGTTATAGTGAGTTCCTCATTGCCCTTCTTAGCAAGATAAGCCTTCTCAAATGCGAGATGTGCCGAGTTGAAATCCAGTCTCTCATCCTCTGTGAAAACCGCATCCTTAGTGATCCCTATGAACTCCCTGAGCTTATCATATCCACCGAGCTGTGAGAAATATACATAGTTGATCCCCGTCTGCTTGTGGAAATCTATAAATTCAAAATATATCTTATTCTCAAGTGAGTCTGTCCTTCTAGGTATCTTTCTTGTAACCATGGCAGGAACTGAGTCCGCACCAAAGTATTTGAGCACACTCACTCTCTTATTTCCTTCTACTACATAGAATTTGTTCATATACTCATATACCTTTATCGGGTCATGTATACCTTCCTCTATGTGGGACTCACACAATGCGGCCCATTTCATTCCAAATTCAGTATGATAATCCAATATAGGCATAAAATTACTAGCAAACGCCGTCGTCCTTGCAGCGGTAGCGGTTCCAACCACGCGGTCAAGCGATATGGTCTGGAGACCAAGATTCACCTCACCCACAGTGTCGGATGGTGATATTATTTCATCCAAAACCGGAAGATATGGATATTCATTTTTTGCTACGGCTGCCTGATATCTCTTCTCACCAAGCTTCTGAGCCCTTAAATATTCGTTTGCTGACATACTATCACTCTCCTTATTCAAGACCATATAGTAATACTATAAAATTCAATAATCAAGAATTTGTTTCCTTCCGATCCGCCAAAATTATCTGCCTTTCAACTGCATGTTTTGTGAATTATGTATAAACCGCATTGTATGTTATGCATAATTACCACTTGTTTTTTTCCGTAACATGCTGTATTATATTATTAAATTCAGAAGATTTCACATATTTTCGAACTTAATGTCGGTGTGTGTGAATACCAATATACTTAAGGAGTCTGGCTAATACACTTCCACCAGGCTCCTTTTTATTGTAGCATCTATTCTGTTCTTTTACAGCATTCCCCATCAAAATTCATTGATTTCGACTGCATCATTGTTCATCTTCCCTATATGCGTCAAATGTAACCTTTATGTCAGTTCCCTTACCTGGTTCACTGTCCATATCAAGCTGTGCATTGTTGCGGGCAACTATATGCTTTACTATGGCCAGGCCAAGTCCTGTGCCACCTGTGGACTTCGATCTGCTCTTGTCCACTCTGTAGAATCGTTCAAATATCCTCTCCTGATGCTCCTTCGGGATTCCTATTCCCGTATCCTTCACCCTGAGTATAACCTTGCCATCCTCTGCCTTTACAGATACATCCACACTTCCATTCTTATTGTTATATCTGATGGCGTTGTCTGTGAGGTTATACACAAGCTCCTCCATCATCATCTTGTTCGCATATATATATCCGTGACTGCCATCATAGCTGAGTGTCACACTGTTCTTCTCTGCGTTTATCGCCAGCATATCCGTGGCTGTTCTGGCTATGACCGCCAGATCGATCTTCTCCATCAGTGGCGCATCCTCAGATACATCCAGCTCTGACAGTCTGATTATGTCATTGATGAGGGTGAGAAGTCTGTTGGAGTTCTTGTGGATCTCAGTTGCAAAATGATGTACATCCGCCTCGGTGGCCATACCTGTCTCGATAAGCTCCGAATACCCCGATATGGATGTGAGCGGCGTCTTGAGCTCATGTGATACATTTGCCGTGAACTCCTGTCTCATCTGTGAGCTCTTCACTATATCCGCATGCTGCTTCTGTATCATATCTATAAATGGCCGCATCTCCTTGTACGCAACTATGTGGGTATCGTCGTCCAGACTGTTTGCCATCTGCTCTATTGGTTTCAATATGTTTCTGGTCAGATAGTGTGTCACTATGATGGTGACACAGACCAGGATCGCCATCACCACCAGCATGACCGGCACAGCCGCAAGGAACATACTGATTACATTGTTGGTCTCCCTCGCTATTCTCAGCACCCTTCCAGACTTGAGCAGTATCGCATAGTAATATGTGCTCTTATTGAGGGTTTCCGACTTTCTTATAACCTGTCCATCACCATTTTCAAATGCCTCTGCTATCTCTGGTCTGTCAAGATGGTTCTGCATGGAAATCTCATCGGCCTGATTGTCATACAGAACACTGCCGTCGGGCGCTATAAGCGTCAATCTGAGGTCATTGGTATCCACGCTTGCATACACACCGGGGTCATCCGCATCGAAATCTCCGGTATTCTTAAGCACCTCAGCATACCCCTTCAGATCCCTTATGATCTCCGCCTTGTACACCTCATAGAATATAAACGTCGACAGGACCATGGTCACCGCTATGGCCACCAGTGAAAAGATAATAAACTCCAGATTGATAACCTTTTTCAGTCTTTTATCGTCTCTCTTACCCATATGCTACTCCATCTTATACCCTACATTTCTAACCGTCTTTATCATATTACCTGCTTCGCCAAGCTTCTGTCTCAAAGTCTTGATATGCATATCAAGGGTTCTGGATTCGCCCTCGTAATCCGTTCCCCACACATCCGACATAATCGTGTCTCTGTGAAGGACTATTCCTGCATTAACCATGAGAAGCTTTAAGAGTTCAAACTCCTTGAAGGTAAGCTCACACAACTCACCGCCCACATGCACCTCGCGTCTCTCTGAATCAAGGGTTATATCCCCGAGTACCATCTGCTTGTCATCCTGCAGCGCCCTGCTTCTTCTGAGCAGCGCCTTGACTCTGGATATGAGCTCCATCACGCCAAATGGCTTGGTGAGGTAATCATCCGCTCCTATATCCAAGCCCTTGACCTTGTCAAGCTCTGTAGTCTTGGCTGTCACAAGGATAATCGGAACTCTGACAGTATCAGGTCTGCTCCTGAGCTTCTTCACAATTTCAAGACCATCCATGTCTGGGAGCATGATATCCAGGAGTACCAGATCAGGGACCTTCTCCGCAGACCTTGAGAAGAAGGATTTCGCATTCTCAAACTCCTCCACCGCATATCCGCTGTTTTTCAGAGCAAACATCTCTATCTCTCTTATATTCTTATCGTCTTCTACAATATAAATATGTACTGCCATTTTGTCTCCTTTCCCTGTGTAATACCACTTTCATTTACATGCGTATTGCAATTTTATTTTTATCATTATTTTTTTATTTATACGTGCCAGATATCACTTCAGCTTGTACATCTCTCTGTAATATGTGTACATGCTCTGGAAATCTATGTTGGAATCCTTCTTCATGTTATCCAGATATTCATGTGTATCAAAGTTATCTGATTTTAACTGAAGCATTGCCACCGCCACGTTGGAACAGTGATCTGCAACTCTCTCATAGTTGTTGATAAGATTCTCCAGTGATATTCCGAGCTCAATGGTACATTTCCCCTTCTGAAGTCTCTTGATATGCTGCTTCTTAACCGCGCTGTTGAGCTCATTGATGGCTTCCTCAAGCGGCTCCACATGGGATGCCTCCTGAAGGTCTTCTTTGTCGTAAGCCTCCACAGTCATGCTGACTATGTTCTGAACTGCATCCTTGTATACACCCAGCTCTGACTTTGCCTTTTCTGAGAAGGACGCGCCCGCCTCATTCATCTTCCTGCATATATCCGCTATGGTTATGGCGTGATCCGACATTCTCTCAAGATCACCTATGACATGAAGTCCGATCGATACCTTCTGGCTATCCTCATGGGAGAGCTCCTTGCTGCTGAGCTTTACCATATAAGAACCGACCTCATCCTCATAGGTATCTATGATGCCCTCAAGATCCTCAACCTTATCCCTGACCGCTTCATCATAATTATCAACCAGTGACAGTGCCATATCAACACTGTTCTTTGAAAGCTGAGCCATGTATTTTACGACCTCTATACAGTGTCCAACAGCAAATGCTGGTTTCTCAAGGAATCTGGCATCCAGACGCTTGAGCATCTCCAGCTCTGCAGGAGTATTTTTCTCCACCTCATCCTTATCTCTGACAGTGAGCGTTGCAAGCTTCTCAAGTCCGCCTGAGAACGGAAGCAGAAGAAGTGTCGCTGCAACGTTGAACACACTGTGTACAACAGCTATACCAGCTGCATTCGCTGAATCATTCAGGAACTGGAAGTGTACAAATGAATTGACCGTGTAGAACACCACCATGAACACGACTGTTCCTATGATGTTGAAGTACAGATGCACAAACGCAGCTCTCTTGGCATTCTTCTTGGTTCCTATACATGATATCAGTGCCGTTACACAGGTTCCTATGTTCTGACCCATGATGATTGGGATCGCCGTCCCAAATGACACAGCCCCGGTTGCACACAGCGCCTGGAGTATACCTACAGACGCCGAAGAACTCTGTATGATAGCTGTTATCAACATTCCCACAAGCATTCCAAGGAATGGATTGGAGAACATGGTGAGTATATTCGTAAATTCCGGTACATCCTTAAGCGGAGCAACCGCACCGCTCATCATCTCCATACCAAACATGAGCACTGTAAATCCAAGAAGGATTCCACCTATATCGTGCTTCTTCTCAGACTTGGTGAACATGAGGAATATTATTCCTATTACTGCGAGTATAGGTGAAAAGGATGAGGGTTTCAACATATTAATAAATATATTGTCACTCTGTATTCCTGTAAGGCTGAGTATCCATGATGTTACTGTTGTTCCTATATTTGCACCCATGATGATACCCACTGCCTGTCTCAGCTTCATGATGCCTGAGTTTACAAGTCCAACCACCATAACTGTGGTCGCCGATGATGACTGGATCACTCCTGTCACCGCAGCGCCCAGCAGAACACCCTTTATAGGTGTTGATGTGAGCTTTTCCAGTATCTTCTCCAGCTTACCGCCAGCCGTCTTGGCAAGGCCATCTCCCATCACGTTCATTCCATACAGGAACATTGCAAGTCCGCCCAGAAGGGATAACACATTGAAAATATCCATATCTTTTGTCTCCTTATTACATTTCCAATTACTTCTGTATAAGGACTTGTATACACAATATCCCTTTTACAGCGTCTGTTTTATCAGAGTCTATTGTAAAAGGGATATGTAAAATGTGAGATATGTGTATGTAAAATCTGTGTAAATTTAAAATCTATGTAAAATCCTGCAAAATATTTGGCACAGTTTTGTGGTATCACATAGACCTTTTTTCTGTTTTCATCTGTTTATTTGCTTCCCAGAGGCTCATTTATGAGCAGATACACCGCACTTCCAAGCATTCCTACCAGGAACATGCCATAGCCGCCACATATGAACATCAGCTTTGCTAATGATACATCTCCCAGCACAGGGATCATGTGGAGCAGCAATGCTGCAGCACATCCCGCAAGTCCGCACACCACCATGCTGACTGTTATGAAAAGTTTCATATTGCCTATACCTGTTATGTGTGACAGTTCATTTATCTTCGTACATACCCACTTCATAGAAATCACCTCTTTTCGTCCATGACTCAATCATCAGTCTACATGTTCTCCTGTTATTGAGAAGTGGACCCACTCTGATATATTCGTTGCGTGATCGCCAATCCTCTCAAGATACTTGGCAACCATAAGAAGGTCACAAGCCTGCTCTCCATCATCCGGATTCTCATGTATCATTGTGATGAGTTCATTCTTGACCTTGTCAAAAAGATCATCGACGACATCGTCATGCTCTATTACACTCTTTGCCTTTTTCTCATCTGCGTTGACATATGCCTCTATGCTTGATACCAGCATGACGATCGTCTCTTTTGCCATCTGCTGTATGTGTTCAAGCTTCTTTATATATGGTGTGCCAGCCATGCACAGTGTGAGTTCTGATATATCTGAGGCGTGATCTCCGATCCTCTCCATATCCGTTATCATCTTGAGTGCTGCGGATATATTTCTCATATCCCCGGCAACCGGCTGCTGGGTAAGGAACAGCTTGAGGCACAGATTCTCAATCTCTCTCTCTTGGTGGTCTATGGCGTCATCCGCCTCGATTGCTTTCTTTGCAAGCTCTGTGTCCTGAGCCACGAGAGCCTTGATCGCCGTCTCGATCGCCTGCTCGATCATAGTTCCCATCTCTATCATCTCTGCGTGAAGCTTTCTAAGCTGCATCTCATATTTGTCTCTCATCGTGTCCCTCCTAACCAAATCTACCGGTGATGTAATCCTCTGTACGCTTGTCAGCCGGCTTGCTGAACATCTTTTCTGTCTCTGCGTACTCAACGACCTCTCCGAGAAGGAAGAACGCTGTGTTGTCCGCAACTCTGGTTGCCTGCTGCATGTTATGCGTAACCATGATAATGGTGTAATTGTCCTTCAGTTCAAGTACCAGGTCCTCTATCTTGGATGTCGATATAGGATCAAGGGCCGATGTAGGCTCATCCATGAGAAGTACCTCAGGCTCCACTGCCAGTGCTCTGGCTATACAGAGCCTCTGCTGCTGACCACCCGAAAGACCCAGGGCTGATTTCTTCAGTCTGTCCTTAAGTTCATCCCATATTGCCGCCTGTCTGAGGGATCTCTCAACTATCTCATCAAGCTTTGCTCGGTTTCTTATTCCATGGGTTCTTGGGCCATATGCTATATTGTCATACACGCTCATCGGAAATGGATTTGGCTGCTGGAATACCATTCCAACTCTTTTTCTCAAAAGGTTAATATCCATTCCGCTGTATATGTCCTCTCCATCAAGCCTCACATCACCTGTTATCTTACAGCCCTCTACCAGATCATTCATTCTGTTGAGTGACTTGAGAAATGTTGACTTTCCACAACCTGATGGTCCAATAAATGCTGTAACCTCATTTGACGGAATATCCATATCAATACCCTTAAGGGCATGGAACTTTCCATAATAGAGGTTAAGATTTTTAACGCTGAACTTAACGTTATTATTCATCTATTTTTCTCCATTCTTAATTTGCTTTATCTGCTGCAACCCTGCCTGCAATCTTGTCGGACGCAAAGTTGATAAGCACTACAAGTACAAGAAGCACTACCGCTGTTGCATAACCCTGATCCGTGTGAAGTCCTTCTTTTGACAGAAGGTACATATGAACCGCCAGAGTTCTTGTTGAATCGGTAAGCTTTGTCGCCATCTTTGCAACCGATCCTGCTGTGTATATGAGTGCTGCCGTCTCGCCCACGATACGTCCTGTCGCAAGTATGATTCCTGACAGTATTCCAGGAACGGCACTTGGAAGCACTACTTTGAATACTGTTCTGAGCTTTCCGGCTCCCAGTCCAAAACTTCCTTCTCTATAAGACTTAGGCACTGCCATAAGTGCCTCCTCTGTGGTTCTCATTATGACCGGAAGAACCATTATCGCCAGGGTTAACGCACCTGATATGAGTGATAATCTAAGTCCACACGCATTTGTGAAAAACAGCATTCCAAATAGTCCGTATACGATCGAAGGTATTCCTGTAAGTGTCTCCGCTGTGATCCTCACTACCCCCACCAGCTTATTGCCAGTCTTTGCATATTCGACAAGATATATCGCTGCAAATATTCCTATCGGACCTGCTATCAGGAGGGACAGCAACGTCATGTAAACCGTATTTATAAGTGCCGGTACCAGCGAACAGTTGTCCGATGTATATTCCCAGCTGAATATGTCCGCATTAAGATTTGGAATTCCCTTTACCAGTACATACACCAACAGAAATCCTATGGAGAGCACAGTTATGAGTGTCGCCAGATGTACAAGGATAAACATTATGAATGATCCCGGTCTCTTTCTGTACTCAGCCCATTTCTCAGACCATGTGCTCTTGTTTATAGCCTCTATGCTGTTCACATCAACTATGGATGAAGGATCGTCCTCAGGTGCCGTCTTTTTCGTGCTGATTATTGTATTTTTTGTTCTGTCATCGCCACATGCGACAACTGTCTTTATTCCTTCTACTCTCTCTGTCATCTATGCCACCGTCTTTCTCTTTATGATGGAGAACAGGAGGTTGATAATGAGTATGAATACGAACAGTACAACGCCCGTCGCTATCAGAGCCTGTCTGTGCAGGTCCGTCGCATATCCCATCTCCATTACTATATTTGTGGTGAGTGTTCTGACACCTCTCAGTATTCCGTCAGGCATATGGACCTGATTTCCAGCAACCATGATGACCGCCATAGTCTCTCCAACTGCACGGCCAACACCAAGGATAATCGCTGCCATAACTCCTGACTTTGCTGCAGGGACAACAGTCTTGAACACGCTTCGCTCATGTGTTGCTCCAAGTGCCAGGGCTCCCTGATAATATTTGTCAGGTACCGCTCTTATTGAGGTCTCTGATACACTGATGATAGTTGGAAGTATCATCATTCCAAGAAGTACTGATGCCGTGAGCATCGTATTTCCATTTACTCCAAATATGCTTCTCACCATCGGTACAAGCACACACATTCCAAAGAATCCATATACTACCGAAGGTATTCCGGCCATCAGATTGATAAATGGCTTTATAACTTTATATAATCTGTCGGGACAAAACTTTGCCAGATATATCGCTGTCAGAAGTCCTATCGGAACTCCAATTATCAGTGCTCCGGCTGTCACATATATACTTCCTAATATGAAAGGAAGAATGCCGTAGTACCCATTTGTAGGCTTCCAGACCTCACCAAGGGTGAAATCCCCGAAGCCTATCTCTTTAATGGCCGGTATTCCATTCACAAACAGGAACACACATATGAGTGCTACTGCTGCGATGGATACCAGTGCCGCTATCAGGAATACTACATGCATAATTGTTTCTTTAAGTTTATGCATAAGCTGATTACTTTACGTCCTCCCACTTTGCTGCTGAACCTGTGAATATGTCCTTGACCTGATCTACTGTGTAGTCCTCAGCAGGGTTGTTGTTATTTACTATAACTGCAATTCCGTCCATTGCTATTACTGTTGCCTTGAGACCAAGTGCTGTCTCTGTATCCTTGAGTTCACGTGATGCCATACCTATGTCGCATGTTCCATCTGATGTTGATGTGATACCTGTTGTTGAATCGCTCTCCTGAAGCTCGATGTCAGCGTTTGTGTTGATTGCCTTGTATGCCTCGATAAGTTTTTCCATAACAGGTGTTACTGAAGATGATCCTGCAACAACAATCTTGCCCTTTGGATTTGTTGAAGTAAATGCTCCGCTGTTTGCAACCTCGATGTACTTATTTGCTGAGATGATCTTCTGTCCATCCTCGCTCATGATGTAGTTGATGAAATCCTGTGCAACATCGCTGATGCCATCCTTTGTAACGATGTTGAAAGGTCTTGAAAGTGTGTATGAACCATTGTTGATGTTCTCCTCACTTGCCTCAACTCCACCGATCTTGAGTGCCTTTACTGTATCGTTGAGTGCTCCGAGAGATATGTAACCGATTGCATAATCATCTCCTGCTACTGTTGTGAGTACGACCTCTGTGCTGTTGCATGTGATGGCATTTGTTGTTGTGTTGTCGACCTTATTGCCATCTGCATCCTTCTCCTCAACTCCTGTGAGCTCTACGAATGCTCCTCTTGTTCCTGAGCCTTCCTCTCTTGATACTACTGATATATCCTGTGCTGCATCGAATCCGCCATCTGCGCTCTTTGATGAATTATTTCCACAGCCTGCAAGACTTCCTACCATAAGTGCTGCTCCAAGTGTAACTGCTAATACTTTCTTTAATTTAACCATTTTCTTTTTCTCCTTACTTTGTCCATATTCTTTCTTGGAACATCAGCCATGCAAAATCGCTTTATGGTATGGCTGATGCTGCATAACAATTTTCTCCGAAAATTGTTACATGTGCCGGTTATCTCTTGAACCGGTCTTTACAAATATTGTATTATTGGAACATATCATTCTTTGTTTATGTCCCGGAAAAGAACTCGCGCGCCTTTCGTTCTTTTCTTTGAACTATAATAAATGGCATAAGTAAAATACATAACCAACGCAATGTAAATTGAATGTAAAGTCGGCGTTAATCAATGCATGCTGAATGTACAGCAAATAATCTGCCATGACTTATAAATTGCAACCAGAAAGTGGGATAAATATACATGACAAATACCAGTTTAGAAGTAATAGGATATGTGAGATGCGACTACAAAGAGAAGTTCGGGATTCCAAGGCAGAGCGGTCTGACAGGCCGCGCCGCCGCTTTTATAGAGATACTTCCACCGTACAATCAGGCAGAGGCGTTCAGAGGACTTGACGGATTCTCCCACATATGGCTGCTGTGGGACTTCTCCAGGGCTCACAAGAACGGTTTTACCGCAACAGTAAAACCCCCAAAGCTGGGCGGTAACCAGCGGATGGGGGTTTTTGCCACCAGATCGCCATTCAGACCGAACAACATCGGACTATCATCGGTGAAGCTTCTGGACATTATATATAATGAAGAAAACGGCTGTGTACACGGACTTGTGGTGTCAGGAGCCGATATACTGGACGGAACACCGGTGTACGATATCAAGCCTTATCTACCATACACCGACAGCCATCCGGATGCGACCGGGGGCTGGACAGACTCCCTTGATATTCCGGAGCTGTCTGTGTGTTTCTCTGACGATATCGCCGTCAAACTTGAAACAATATTTTCAAGTACACAGATCGAGGCCCTGAAAGAGATACTTGCGCAGGATCCAAGGCCTGGCTATCAGGATGAACCGAATAGACGCTATGGAATGCTGTACGGCGGATACGATATAAGGTTTACCATATCTGGTGACACTCTTACCATATGCGAAGTGGCTGAGCCCGGACCACAATGATACAAAAAGGCATTTTACCGGCATAAAGCTGAAAAATTATGATATTTTCTCATTATCATGGCTGTGACGTTCCTCTCCTCAAAGCTGATATTTCCCAGTAGTTTCACCGGCATGACCCCCATCAAGGAATTGGTCACAAAGCATTCCTGATACGATGACAGTTCATCAGGGAATATCACCGTCTGCGTGACCGCCTCTGATTCACAGATATACTCCCTTACTGTTCCAGGCAGAAGACCTGAGTCTATCGCAGGTGTGTATATCCTACCATCTCTCACCAAAAATATATTACTCACCGTACCCTCGCATATCTGTCCCTTTGTATTCAGGAAGATCCGTTCATCCATTCCAGCTTTGCCAGACCGCCTTTTTTCAAGAATGCAGTCTCCGTAATTCATGGTTTTATGATATACGAACGGCGATGTCTCATTTCTTCTAACATTACTTATGTCCATTGCAAACCCCCGTTCGTATATATCCGGGGTGTAAGGATTATCTCTCATTGAAAAAACCACATTTTCCTGAGTCAGCATGATCTTTAACGCACATCGCCTCATATGACCTGATCGATCTCTGTAATCATGCTCACTCATCCACTTTCTCAGATATTCCAGCACAGTTATCCTGTCTATGCCCCGTTCTGCCGGCATGCCAAGATCCAGGAATCTTGCAGCATCTTCCAGGCGTCTCAGATGCCTGTCAAGAAATATCGGCCTGCCGTCAACCACACTTATAGTTTCAAATGCTCCAAGACCAAATTGAAAGCAATCATCCATTTTTACATTCATTTTACATTTCTCCCATTTTCATCATTTTCAAATGCTACTGCAATGCACTGAGTATTGCTTTTGCCTTATCCCGTGTCTCTTCATACTCTGCACCAGGATCTGAATCGGCAGTAATACCGCCTCCAACGCCAAGATAATACCTGCCATTTCTGTACAATACAGTTCTTATCACTATATTAAAATCACATTTTCCATCCAATGTAATATAACCAATAGAGCCGGTGTAAATATTTCTCTTCCCGCATTCAAGTTCATCTGTAATCTCCATAGCCCTGCGTTTCGGCGCCCCCGTAACAGAACCACCCGGAAATGCCGCAGTAAGAAGAGACATCACATCTTCACCATCCTGCAGCATGCCTTCAACATTTGCCACCTGATGAAAAACTGTTGCATATTCTTCTATCGAAAACAGTTCAGTCACTTTTACGCTTCCTGGTCTGCACACACGATTCAGGTCATTCCTCTCAAGATCTACAATCATCAGAAGTTCACTCTTTTCCTTCTGTGATTTCTTAAGCTCACCCCTGAGCACCTCATCCTCCCTGTCAGTCTCTCCTCGTCTCCTCGTTCCCTTTATCGGCCGGGTGTACACACGGCGATCCTTTATCTGCATGAACCTTTCAGGAGATGCGCTCACTATCTGATAATCTCCCAGATCAAGATATCCACCAAATGGCGACGGATTGCTAACTCGCAGATCGCGGAACACGTCCAGAGGCTTTTTATCGCTGTCGATAACCATGTGTCTTGTCAAATTTGCAACATATACATCCCCCTCGGTTATATAATCCTTCAGCCTTCTTATAGAGTCCTCATACTCTTCTCTGCTGCATTCTTCGTACACATTCAAGTTATACTTCTTCCTCTTTTGTACATCTTCACTCATCCTGTCAATTATATTCCCATTTTCCCGATCATCCCTGCCGCAATACTTCTCTATATCATTCTCCATTACATCAATATTTGACTGTGCATCACCTGTCATCCCATTTGCCACAAGATATGTCTCTTTTTTTAGGCAATCTTCAACAACAAAACAATCATAGAATGTCATGACTGCCTCTGGAACAGACACAAGGTCTTCATTGATGGAATCAAGCCCCATCCTATCCATTCCATAATCGTAGGATACATACCCTATCGCTCCTGATACGATTGGCAAATCCTCCGGGCTCTTATCCATATGCTGTACAAGATACTGTCTCATATATTCTTCAAATGTTATATTCTTTTCAGAATCTCCATTAACCTCAAATGTATCCCCATTCTTAACAAGCCTGAGATACGGGCATCTCCCGATGATCGAATAGTGTCCCAGATTATTCACAAGGGATGAGTCAAGAAATGCTATTCCTGTCTCATCCTCATATATTTCAAAAACATCAGCTGCACACACATATCTGTCAAGTTTTTTTAGCACTCGCCTCATACTGCTCATATATGACTCCTTATCTGCAATTAAATTTCTCCGCCGCTATACAAAAATTATACAATATATCATGACCATACTCCGTAAGTACCGCTTCCGGGTGAAACTGCACCCCGTACAACGGCAACCTTCTGTGTGATATTCCCATAACTGCACCGTCCTCGGATATAGCATCCACCTGGTAATCATCCGGCAGACTACTGCCATTTATTACCAATGAGTGGTACCTTGTGACATGAAAGCTTTCCGGCAGCCGCGCGAACAGACCTGTTCCACAGGTATGTATCTCTGTCACCTTTCCATGCATTGGCATCTTTCCTTTTTCAACAATGGCGCCCGCACAATACCCAAGTATCTGATGTCCAAGGCAGACTCCAAGTATCGGAATCTTTCCCTTATACATGTTCACAACATCCACACACATTTTTGCCTCCCATGGCCGCCCAGGTCCCGGTGAAAGTATTATGCCCTCCGGCTCCAGATCTTCCACATCATGCAGAGATATCCGATCGCACCTTTTTACGGTCACACATCTTCCCATCTCTTCGAAATACGCCTTCAGGTTATACACAAATGAATCAAAATTGTCTATCATCAGATACATGCACTTCTCCTTATCCGCAATCACCATAAAACACAAAAAGGATAACAGCCGGCATGCCAAAGCATGCACAGTCGTTATCCTTTTCGGTCCGTAATCTGCACGTTATTTTTATCTTTGATTTTTACAGATTCTATCATATCTGTCCTCAGAAAGCAAATGTCCATATATATTCACTCTGAATCGTTATGATTACTCAGCAAAATGTACTCCCGGCGCATACAGATAGTAGCCCTGACCATATGCCACACCTATTCGTGCCGCGGTCTCAAGCTCTGCTTTAGTCTCTATGCCCTCTGCAACCAGCTTGATCCCTTTCTCCTCACAGAAATCTGCGAAATGTTTCACAAAGCTTCTCTGATACTCATTTGAATCTATATCCTTTATAAGTTCAATATCAAGCTTGATGTACTCCGGATGCAGCATACACACTCTGTTCATCCCTGCAAACTCAGCTCCGAAATCATCTATGGCTATATGAAATTCTTCATCCCGATAATGATTGACCGTCTCAGTGAATGTTGTCTCCTTCTTTATCCTGGTCCTCTCAGTCACCTCAAACACCACATCGTCAGGTGTCAGACCATACTTTTTCATCATATATCTTGTGGTTCCACTGCGGAACTTCGGATCAAGTATGACATTTGGATCAACATTTAAAAACAGCTTTTTCCCAGCCGGCATATACACCGCCTGCTTCAGAGCATTGCGGCGGCATACCGCCTCGAGTTCCCAGACCTTTCTGCACCTGCATGCCAGCTCAAACAGTTCACCTATTTCCATGCTGGAACCACCCAGTACTCTGGACAATGCTTCATAAGCAAATATATGTCCACTTCTAAGATCTACTATAGGCTGAAACACCGGGTATATCCGTTTATTTTTTATTATATCCTCAAGCTCCCTGATCTTTATCTTCTTATTTTTCATCATCATCCCTCACTATGTAATACATCTACTGACGTGCCCTCTCATAGGCATCTGCATACTGTATTTCCTGTGAGTTTATCTCTTCCACATCACGGTTCTGTTTCAAGTAGGTGCCATCAGGCTGCTGTATGCGTGCCTGCATGTTATCCTTCATCATAAGTCCAAACATATCTCTGATACGCTGCTTGATCTTATCATCATATATAGGTGTAGCAACCTCCACACGGCGGAGAGTGTTACGTGTCATAAAATCTGCTGAAGCTATATATATCTTGTCTCTGTCAGGGGTTCCGAACATATATATTCTTGAATGCTCAAGGAAACGTCCAACAATACTTCTTATATGTATATTCTCCGTTTCTCCGGGGATTCCCGCCAGCAGACAGCATATTCCTCTTACTATAAGTTCAACCTTAACTCCCGCCTTCGATGCCTCAACCAGCTTGTCGATGATCTTCTTGTCAGTGAGAGAATTGATCTTAACACCGATATACGCAGGCTGACCATCCTTTGCTATGGTTATCTCATCATCTATCATCTTGATGACCGGAGCCTGCAGGCATTCAGGAGCCACAAGCAGGTGATCAGCATGGCTGACTGTATTGCCGATGAGGATTGACTGGAACACTTTCATGGCATCCTTACCAATATCCTCATTTGCAGTCATAAGTGACAGATCTGTGTAGAGTCTCGATGTCTTCTCATTGTAATTGCCCGTTCCTATCTGTGTTATGTATTGGATCCTGCCTCCATCCTTTCTGGTTATAAGACAAAGCTTTGAGTGTACCTTGAGACCATCCACACCATACACAACATGACAGCCCGCGTCCTCGAGGGTACGGCTCCACTCTATGTTATTTTCCTCATCAAATCTTGCCTTGAGTTCCACAAGTACCTCAACCTGCTTACCGTTCTCAGCAGCTTCAACAAGAGCCTCCACCACCTTGGAGTTCTTTGCCAGACGGTAAAGTGTCATCCTGATTGCATTTACCTTTGGATCTCTTGCTGCCTCCTGAAGGAGATTCAGGAACGGTCTGATGCTCTCATACGGATATGAGAGAAGCACATCCTTCTCAAGTATCTGAGGTATAAGTGGCTTCATCACATCAAGATCCGGTGACTGCTGTGACACTCTCTTCTCAAAGAACAGCTCCTGTCTGTCCCTGAGCTTATCCTGTATCTGGAATACAAATGACAGATCCAGCGGAGATTTTGAATAAAATACATGTTTTTCGTCAAGCTCACAGTAATCACACACCTCGCCCACCATCTTCTGTGATATATCTCTTGTAAATTCTATTCTGACCGGAGCAAGTTTCTTTCTAAGCTTAACAACCTGCTCCATCTGATCTCTATAGTTGAGGTCTTCATCATACACCTTGCTCACGTCGATATCGGCATTTCTGGTGATCCTCATGAGGGTCTTCTCCTGAACCTTGTAGCCCTTGAAAAGCCCTGGAGCATAGTGAAGGATAAGCTCCTCCAAAAGTATATAGGTTCCCGGCACACCCGGAAGTGCGACAAGTCTTGGAAGCATTCCGCTCTCGCAAGGTATGATACCGAGTTTCTTCTTGCCCTTTCTCTCAAGTATGGCAAGGGCATATATCTCTCTGTTCTTGAGGAATGGGAATGGCTGTTTTCTTCCAACGATCATCACTGATAGCAGCGGAAGTATCTCCTGCGCAAAATAACTGTCAAGATACTTTGCGTCAGCCTTTGACAGGTCTGCATATCGTACCAGTCTAAAGCCCTCCGGCTCAACATCTTTCATGAGATTCTCATATATGTTGTCTTTGATCGCATTGAGCTTTGTGACATTCTCAAGGATCGCATCAATCTGTTCCTGTGGGCTGAGCTTTGTCTTGTTCTCCCTCTGATCTCCGGTCAAAAGTTTCTGATCCTCCAGAGAACCAACTCTCACCATGAAGAATTCATCAAGATTTGACTGATATATTGCCAGAAATGACAATTTCTCGCAAAGCGGTGAATTCTCATTCTGTGCCTCCTCCAGCACACGCTCATTAAACTTGAGCCATGAAATCTCTCTGTTGACGTATACGCCCTTTATTGTACTTATATTTGTATCCTGTGCCATTTCTTCATATTCTCCTTTTCTGTTCTTTATTTTTCTTATCAGTCTGATCAGCCAGTTTACCAATTGCCTGTCCTCTTTCTATCTGTTTTATTCTATACATACACAACAAGACGGATAGCCATATGACTATCCCTCTCATCATAGGAGCAGACTCATTATATGCACCCATGTGAGTTGCTGTTCCTTATTGTGGTAATCATCTCAAATCGCTCCAGGCAGTATACTTCTTATCATATATCTTCTTCAGCATATCCACCGATATGTCAGATAGCGTATTCTCACTGTTTACGATCACAGCAATCGCATCACGTCCAAATACATATGATGTGAGCAGCTCGCTCTCGTACGGCTGAAGGCTTCTGGATGACATTCCAAGGTCACATCTGCCCTGAAGCGCATCATTGAGTCCCTGTGTCGAATCCGACTCTGTGACCAAGATCTTCGCTGCCGGATTGATCTTCATGTATTCCTCTGCCAGCTTAGATACGATCGGAGCTGCCGATGTAGAACCATGTATCTCCACCGTACCACCAGACTTGTCTGACAGGAATGTCTCGCTCTTTTTTACCGGAACACAGTAGTCCGCAACCACTGCCTGCCCCGCTGACTTCACATAAGCCATGAAATCCTTTGCCACAGCTGACAACTCTCCGTTATACACCAATATATAATCCCTGCACAGAGGATATTTGTCCTTCTCTATAGATGCCGCATCCGGAGCTACACCATCGACATCCAGCGCCTTTACACCACTGTTATTTTCCGCACTGTAAGCTATATAACCTATCGCATTTTTGTCAGAAGCAACTTCCGATATGACCTTATCTGTGGAATCTGCAACAGTGTTGGTTCCCGTCGCATCGGTGTCTACAAGATTGTCAAATTCCGTCTTAGTACCGGAACCTTCCTCTCTGGAAACCACGTTTATTGTACCCATGGATGACATATCCGGAACGTCCACTTTGGTGCCACATCCTGTAAGCAGCAGAGAACCCAGTGCAGCCATTGCAAGAAATCTGCCCACCATTTTCCAGTATCCAGCCCTTTTGCAGTTTCTGTCTATATGCCTGTCAATATACGTTCTTTCACATTTGTATTTTGTCATGCCTGAGCACCTGCCTTCTCAAGAGCTCCACTGTCACTATCCATATTCTCTATATCAAGTTTGTCAAATGTGAAATCGTCGATTGCCTCTTCCGCAATGGATATGCAGTTGTCCGCCATACGGTCCATGCTGTAAAGCAGTGCTGAATAATCCGCTGTCAGGCTTCTCACGCAGGTGTTTTTCTTGACTCTTGCGAGATGAGCCTTACCTGCCTGTCTCTGGAGCTTTCTTATCTTCTTCTTGTCTGCGGCAACCTTGTCAGGAGTTTCACTGTCTCCAGTAATTATCGCATTCATTGACTCACTGAAAAGCTTCTCTGTCATATCCATACATGCTGTCAGGTCAGTTATCGCAGCATCCGACAGCAGTTGTCCATTATCCAGGATCTTTTTATACAGACCATCCACCTCATCGCACCTGTCGGCTATACGCTCTATATTGTTGCTGACTACCATGAGTCCTGCCGCCTGCTCTGCCTGTTTCTCAGTAAGGTTACCGCTTGATATCAGCTTTGTGATGAAATCAACTATTATATCCTGAAGCTCCTTGACCTTGTCATGTTCATCCACATATTTGTCGCGGATATCTGTAATATTCCTCTTCTCTATAGCATTTTTCATAGACTCTATCATCTTGCCCGCATGAGCCGACAGCCTTGATATCTCTTTTGCGGCCATGTAGATAGCTGCCGCAGGCTGTGACATAGCTTTATCGTCAAGGTACTTGGCTACAAAGCCATCTGAATTTTTCTTGTCCTCACCCCTGATGATGAACTTCACTATCTTCACCATAACAGGTATCAGAGGCAGCCAGATAAGTGTACATGCCACATTGAACGTGGTATGCGCATTTGCTATCTGTCTTGATATGATGTCAAGTTCATCGCCCTTCGGTGATATCCACTGCACAAATACAGCCAGCGGTCTTATAAGGAACATGAAAAGTATGGTTCCTGTGATGTTGAATGTACTGTGCGCGATGGCGGTTCTCTTGGCATTCTTGGACTGTCCTATGGATGCCAGAAGCGCTGTGATGGTTGTTCCAATGTTATCTCCGAAAAGGATAGGTATCGCCCCTGCCAGACCTATGACACTGTGTATTCCGTCAGGTCCAGGCTGTGACGCAAAGTTCTGAAGTACCGCAATGGTCGCCGAACTACTCTGTACAACCAAGGTCATAACTGCACCAAGTACAACTCCGAGAACCGGTATCTCTGACACCTTGCCCATCAGATCCACAAATATCGCACTGCTGGCAAGTGGTTTCATAACACCACCCATGACTTCGATACCTTCAAAGAGAAGTCCAAATGAGAATATGACCATACCAACATTTCTGATCTTTTCCTTCTTGAACACAAAGTTCATAATGAAACCTATAAATATGATCGGATATATGTAATTGCTGATCTTGAACGCCATAAGCTGTGCCGTCATGGTCGTTCCTATATTTGCTCCAAATATTACTGATATAGCCTGTGGCAGACTCATGAGTCCTGCACTTACAAATCCGATGACCATGACCGTAGTCGCCGAACTGCTCTGGAGAACTGCGGTTACAAGTGCTCCCGCCAAAGCTCCCATCAAAGGATTCTTGGTAAGGAATCCCAATATTCTCTTCATCCTTTCTCCTGCTGCCTTTTGAAGTGCATCGCTCATGCTATTCATTCCATATAGGAACATGGCAAGTCCTCCCAGCAATCCAAATACTATCTTAACTCTTTCGTCCACTGTGTTTCTTTCCTCCTTATGTAAATCTCATCTTAAACAAGCATATCCACATAAGGAAATGGCCGCTATCCACATGCAGTAAACGAAATGTAAAATCTATGTAAAAAGCAAGAAAAGCCAGCAGACACACATATGTGTATCTACTAGCTTTAAGCCTCATCATTATAAACTTGCTATTATATTAGCATTTTATATCGTGTTTTTCAATATGCAAGCGCGTAAAATTTATGTAAACTACATTAAAACAGTCTATCCAGTGATAGTATTATAAAGTTAGCACCTTTCTTATCTTTTTTTCACCATCAAAATAATTTAATTTTAGCATTCTATGAATTATTGCTTCTTTACACTGTTCTCCCTCTCTTACATGTTTACTATCCAAGGCCCCCACCTCTCTGTTTCTGCCAAGTATCAACTGATCTATCGAAACATTAAAAGTATCTGAAATCTTCACTAAAACTGTTACATTTATCAGAGGCTTTTCTAGATGTGACATGAATTAGCGCATATATATCAAGTTAATCACTTGATAACAAATAAAAAAGAGATCTCCATATTCTGATGCGCACCCGGAATTCCAGATATATTCCAGTTACATTGATTGGGAGAACCTCTTTTTTTATTTTCTTATATTATTCTCTTCTAATTGTGCTCTGGCACTACAGCATAGAACACCAGATCCTCATCGCCGTTGTTCTTCAGACTATGGCTGTGTCCCGGTGGGCAATAATGGCAGTCGCCCGGATTGAGTATCTCCATGGTATCGTCATACTCCATGGTCCCAACTCCTGAGATGATAAATATGATCTCGCTGTTGGTGTCATGTGTGTGAAGTCCTATAGAACTTCCGGCTGGAAGTGTTGCCCTCATGATCTTGTTGTAATTGCCTACGTGCATGCGTGGCTTGAATACGCCTTCGCCGCCCTTAAAGTCCTGAATATTCTGCTCCTCAAGTGAATCAAATGATATCTTCATCCGTTGTCCTCCTTACGAAAAATTCCTGCAAACGCATGAAATGCGCTCCGCGCGGCGTCTGCATGCTATGTCGTCAAGCACACCACACTCTCAAGAAGTCTGTCACAGGCTTCCTCTATTATGTCTTCTTCTATGCCCGAATAATTGATAACCAGTGTGTGGCTGTCCTCCTGCTCTTTTCCGTGGCAGTACTGGCTGAGGCTGGATATGTTGATTCCTGCCGCGGCAGCCCTGTCCACCATCTCTCTGTCCGTGTATGACGTGTCGATCTCCATAAGGAAATGAAGACCTGCATTCTCTTCCTTTATCGTTACCTGTGGATACAGCCTGTGACTCCTGATACAACCGAGTATCCTGTCCCTGCTGTTCCTGTAAAACTTTCTCATCCTGTTGATGTGCTTTTCCAGATACCCCTCCTGGATAAACCTTGTGAGTGTATACTGATCAAAATTCGACACCGTACACGCATAAAAGCTTAGTATATGATTATACCTTACCATGAGCGGTATTGGCAATACCATGTAGCTTATTCGTATGGTTGATGACAAACTTTTTGAAAATGTATTCATGTAAATGACTTTATCAGATGCGTCTATACTCTGAAGCGCCGGGATTGGATTTCCAACCAGACGGAATTCACTGTCATATTCATCCTCTATGATATATCTGCCCTCCTGCTTTGCCGCCCAGCCCAGCAGTTCATATCTCCTGCTCGCCGGAGTGACAGTTCCCGTAGGGAAATGGTGTGACGGTGATATATGCACCACATCAGCCCCGGACCGCTCTAGCGAATCTATGTTGACACCGCTCTCATCCATGTCTATATAACAGCATTTCACTTGATATGCATCGTATATGTGCTGTATCTTCTGATATCCCGGATTCTCCACACCGTATACGCTGTCCCTGCCGAGAAGCTGTATGATAAGACCATACAGATATTCCGTTCCCGCGCCGACTATGATCTGGTTCGGGCTTACAGACATCCCCCTGAACTGATAGAGATAATCCGCAATGGCCTTTCTGAGTTCAAATATACCACCAGACGGTGATCTCTTCATAAGCTTTTCCCGGTCATCCATCATCGTCTCCCTCATGAGCTTCGTCCATGTCGAAAATGGGAAGTTCTCACTGAGGGTGGAATTGTTTACAAAGTCGGCAAAGAACCTGTTCTGGCCAGGGGATTCTGCGTGTTCCCTGATCACATGAGAATGCTCTGTCACATGGTCTTCCGATCGACTGGTATAGCAGGCATTGCGCACTCCCACAACATCCGCATCCTCGGCCTTCACGTCACACACATAGAACCCGCTCTTCGGCTTGGAATAAATATACCCCTCCGCAAGAAGCTGGCTGTAGGCATTCTCCACAGTGACCACGCTCACATTCAGATGAGCTGCAAGTGCCCTCTTTGACGGCAGCTTCTCATGGGCTTTAAGATTTCCTATCAATATGTCATTTTTTATCTCTTTGTACAAATGCTCATAGAGGAAATCCATCCCTCTGTCGTCAAATGAATATGTAAGCATCCACTACTCTCCCAATACTATATCAACGATCTTCTGTGTGTCATGTATGACAAATGGTGCGCCAAGGCTCATGATAAACTCCTCGTCTCTGAATCCCCAGCCGACCATGATGACATCCGTTCCAGAATTTCTTGCTGTGGCAAGATCCACATCAGAGTCACCTATATATACGACATCCTTCTTCTCAAGACCAAGCGTTCTGAGGCACTCCTCCACCATGTCAGGTGCCGGTTTCTTGGCTATGCCAGACTTCTCACCAAGTGCGAAATCAAACATTCCTGGGAAATAGTCAACGCACAGATCCTGAACAGCGAAATCTGCCTTGTTGGACACAACCGCAGTCTTCACACCTGCTGCCCTGAGCTTTGCTATAGCATCATGTATTCCGTCATATGGTCTGGTCTTGATTGCACTGTGCTCCTTATAATAAGAAGCAAATGTATCAAACACCTTATCTATCGTTGCCACATCAGTTCCCGCCGGCACAGCTCTCTCAATGAGCTTTCGTATGCCATTCCCAACAAATCTTCTAACCTCATCTATAGTTCTCTCAGGGAATCCATGATGAGCAAGTGCATAGTTTGTACTGTCTGTCAGGTCCTCAAGAGTATTGAGTATTGTTCCATCCATATCAAATATCGCTGCCTTGTATCTCATGTCATACATCTCCTTGTCTTATTTGTAATTATGCTTATTCCCATTATAATCTGTGAGTTAAGGTTGTCAATCAACAATGACGCCACAAAAAATCCGGCACAGGAGGGAGGTTCCTGTGCCGGACTTTTATATACAAATGAAAGTAATCATCTATCGTATATTTATTCAATTGTTATATACTTTGACTTTGGCTCTTCCGGTTTCTTCTCAATCTTTGGAACTGTGAGCTTAAGCACTCCGTCCTCAAACTTGGCCTTGATATCTTCCTGAGTCAGATCCTTGCCAACATAGAAAGTTCTGCTACCTGAGCCACTGTAACGCTCCTTGCGGATATACTTTGTCTTCTTATCTTCCTCTGTGGTCTCACTCTTTGTAGAAGCGTTCACGATCAGATATCCATCCTTGAGCTCAATCTTCACATTCTCTTTCTTAACTCCTGGAAGATTCATCTCAACTGTGTAGGCATCCTCGCTCTCGGCTACATCAGCCTGCATAAATCCATTCATCTGCGTCTGCTTTGGTGCTGTATAAGTCCTCTCAGGATATCCAAAGAAATCATCTAAAAAGCTATCTCCAATAATACTAGGCATTAACATAAGTCATCTCTCCTTCCAATATCTATCCCCTCTGCCTTTATCGCATCAGGTATATACATGTTAATAATTTCGTTTCCTTTTCAAAGGATCGCTTCAAGGCTTATCGTTAATTTCTATTTAGAAGCTCTTTCCTTTGACTGATTATGTTATACCACTTCTGTTAGCACTCGTCAACACAGAGTGCTAATAAATTTTGTGAAAAATTTGTGAAGTCCACTAATTCAGGACTTCACAACCTCACACATAAAACACCTTTTCATCCTCAAGCCTGAGGCATGCCAGCCTAGCGTTCTCTTTTCCTATATATCTCATCCAGCATCCACAGTCTATGTCATAGAACAAAAAATCTCTCTCCTCATCATACTTACGAAATACCCATCCATCATTATATGCAAACTCCTCCTCTTTGATCGTTGGAGTATGCCCCGCCACTACCATGCCGTGCATGATGCCGCCATTTGTAAATCCATCACCCCTGGCATTCATATAGAACTCTTCCCTTGAGCTATACATGGCCTTAAGTTCCGGCGTATCAAGTCTCCTGATGTATCCGGCATGGACTATTATGCATGTTCTGCCAGACACTTTCGTTTCATACAGATACGGCATGTTCTTTATCCGGTCCGCCCATGCACATAACTGCGAGAAAGTATATCCGGATTCTATCAGCTCATATACCGTCTCACAGCGGTCAAACTTTACGCTGGCATCTTTTTTCGCAAGCTTTTTCATCGACTGGTACAAAGTTTTCGTGTCCTGCAGGCTATCCCTGTCAAGATCCATTTTGTAGCTGATGATCCTCATCGCCTCTATATTCTGTGCAAAGTCCTCATCATGATTGCCTCGTAGCAGAATGACATTTGGCGGAACATTCATTATCCATTCCAGCACCTCAGCGTTCTTTGGTCCCTTATCCACATAATCCCCGGCACATATCAGAGTGTCACTGTCTTCTAAATTTATCTTCTCAAGCATCCGGATCAGCTCGTCATAGCATCCGTGAATGTCCGATATTACATAACTGCCCATATTTGTCCTCCCATATCATACTTCATATCGAACATATACTAGTCTTATTTCTGTAAATGTCAACACCATCTGAAAGTAAATTCTGAGTAAATGTCTGGTCAGGACATATAATGCTTGTGCTTTCCAATATCGCCAAATAGTCCAGCGCTCATTCATCAAGCATTAGCTTTCCTTTCTTCGCCTTCAACTTTAATCGTTCCATTTGTTCTTTCTCGATCTGTTGAATACTTTTTTCTGGCGTTGGAAGATCTTCATGCATCGTGCCACCAATCTTTTCTATGGCAGTGCGCACTTCTTTTCCAACATTATAATGAACTGATGTTGCCTTATCAGCGCCTTGTATTTTGTCTTTCCTCAACTTTTCTTCTGTCTGAGATATACGAAACAAGTTTGCGATCAACTCCGTACTTCCCATATAGTCAAGTATTTTTTGCCCAACTTCTAACTGTTTTCTTGAATGGATATCGTCTACATCAAGTCCTCCATACAGACCCATATAACCTGCATTTTGGAAAAAAGCAAATTCTTCATTTGTTATTACTCCAGCATTATGAGCAGTCTCTGCCAACATCTGATTCCACTGCTTGATATCGCCCCGAACCACCAGTCTCCTATTATCCTCATCCAACTCATTAAAATGATCAGCGACTTCCTGTCTGTATGTCTGTATTGCAAAATATGTCTGACCTAAAGCTATGACTTCCTTACGTGGATCTCCATTCTGTACTACCAAATAACATGCATATCGGGATAATTCGTAATCTCTTGTTGGTTTCGACGTAACTCCTGCTTCAACGATTTTGCTGACCTCAGCAAAATCGTCAGAAACCCTATGTCCACTATTCTCACATGCAATCATCGCTCTTTTTATTACCTTTTCAAAATTTCTCCACTGTACATAATCAAGTGCCGGGCCAAGTTCTCTCGCACTCCAATATTCACTTCCATCTTCACAAACATGTTTGATATCTTCACAATTACCATAATAATTTTATCATAGTTACACCTTAAGCACTACTTGATTCCCGTATTTTTGATTATTTACGCCAAATTTAGCAGTCTCAATTACTTTCCTACGTTTTTCCTGTACCATATAATTCTGACAAATACATACAAAGGAGATCAACTATGGACAACATGCAAACATTGATAAAAAACTATTTGGAATACTGTGGTAAACAGAAATGCCTTGATGAAAAAACTCTGAAAGCGTATAAGGTCGATCTAAAGCAATTCTCAGACTATCTTTGCTCATCTGACATCACCGACGTTTCCACCAGTATATTGGAGGATTACATCGGTGAACTTCATAATAAATACAAGCCCAAGACCGTAAAACGTAAAATTGCATCTGCAAAAGCATTTTTTCACTATCTTGAATACAAGGAAATCCTGGATAGAAATCCGTTCAATAAACTGCAGCTCAAATTTCGAGAGCCCGTAATATTACCCAAGACCATTCCACTTCACACCGTTGAAACAATTTTGTCCACCATTTATGAACAGCTTAATTGTGCCAAAACTATCTATCAAAGAAGGAATTCTCTGAGAGACGCAGCCGTTATTGAACTTTTATTTGCAACCGGCATGCGAATTTCTGAACTCTGTGCGCTGAAAGTCAACGATATCAACCTGTACGATGGAAGCATCCTTATATATGGCAAGGGTGATAAAGAGCGCCGACTTCAGATAGGAAATCCGTCTGTCATAAGTATACTGAACAAATATGAAGTTGATTTTCATTCCGAGATAATGAATTGCAATCACTTCTTTGCAAATCAATCCGGTCGGTCACTGACCGATCAGACTGTCCGCAGAATGATAAATAAATATACCGCTCTTGCCGCAATCGATCTACACATAACTCCACATATGTTCAGACATACTTTTGCAACCAGTCTGCTGGAAGCTGATGTGGACATCCGCTATATTCAAGAAATGTTGGGGCACAGCTCTATCAACATCACTGAGATTTATACTCACGTTGCGTTGGCTAAACAGCGAAGTATTCTGGCAACTAAACATCCGAGAAATAATTTTAATATTTAGTTATGTGAGCAAAGCATATTATCTTTCGAGGGATATGCTTTGTTTTCATTTTGCGCCTTTAATCAACCTCGGCAGCGGTGGTATTTATACGGATAATCAAGTATTATCAGTCATTTAGGGGAAAATGGGAGGAATGCAAATGAGCGAGATACTTGAAGAATATAAAGAACTATGTAGAGAATTGAATGAATTTGAAAAGAATAAAATTCCACTTTGTGCAGCTGAAACATACATTTCTGATTTTTCTAAACAGGCACTAATTTCTAATTATGAAGGGAAATATTCATTTGTAGATTCAAATGGCACTAATTCTTTTATCGGAGGAACATATGTATTTAGATTAAATGAATTATTAAAGAAAGAATGTCAGCTATTATTTAATGCTAAGTATACTAATGCAGATACAGTGACAGGAATTAATTGTTTTACCATATGTGCAATGTCGCTATTAAAGAATACTGACTCCGTTCTTATAACCACTCCAGATCAAGGTGGTCATGCCTCTATACCTATTATTCTAGAAAAACTTGGCGTTAATTATGAAGCAATTCCTTATGATTATGATAATTATCAAATTAATTACAAAGAATTAAATAATTTATGTAAATCTGGATTATACAAATTCTTAATATTCTGTCAGTCAGATATTATTAATCCACCTGATATGTCTAAAATATCATTACCTGATTCAATGGGAATTATTTATGATGGAACACAAACTCTTGGTCTTATTGCCGCTGGGGTGTTGGAAAATCCCTTAGAATATATCAATAATATAGTATTAATTGGTGGCACACACAAAACATTACCTGCACCTGCATGTGGACTTATTATGACCAATTGTAGTAATTACCAACAACAACTGCAAAAAAATATTACTCCCAATTATTTAAGAAATACTCAACCAAATCATATAGCGGCTTTATTACTTGCACTTATTGAACAAGAAAATTTTGGAAAATCCTATCAAAATTTAACTGTAAAAATAGCAAATCAACTTGCTGAAGAACTTTCTAATTTAGGTTTTAATATTGCAAAATTGAAAAGTAACAAATATACATATACGCATCAATTATTTATTTTGATGAATAGTTTAGATACTAATGAATTTTATCAAACAGCTGAAAACTATAATATTACATTAAATAAAAAACATAAACGTTTATTTGCTAATGATGGCATAAGAATAGGTACTCAGGAAATTGCTCGCTATAATTGGAAATTTGGTGATGTTAAAATGCTGGCACAACTATTATATGCTATAAAAAACCATAATGAGAAAGATATTATATATTACAGAAATAAATTAATTTTATTGAAAACCCCAGCTTTCACATTTGAGGATATATCTATAAAATAGGCATAATTCTTGTATCTATTTGTTCTTGTATTTCTGCGGCATTTGGATCCCCTAATTCAATATTTCTTATCCTATGCCGCACTATACAAGAATATGCATTATCTTGGCATAAATTATTAATTTCATTATCAGGCATTAATTCATAATCCAAATTAAGTCCCTTTACTTTGATTAAATAATACATAATCAAATTAGTTTGAAGACGAATATTATTATCGATAGTTACATCCATGCAATGTTTGTATTCAATCACAGATTTGTCATATTGTTTATACAATCTATATATTTCAGCTTTAATAAAATACGCATTTGCCCTTAGTCGATTATTTTCTCCCTCATATACTTTAATAACTTCATCAATGCATTGAATTAACATCTCTTCTTTTGACGGCTTTTTATCATAGAAAATAAATATCGGTTTATAGCGTTTTAATTTATAATTGTCAAAATCAGTACAATTCAAAGAACTATTTGATGCATTGAAAAATTTCTTTTTAAATTCTTTAAGTGAATCATCGGAAGAATATGGAACGCTTAAATCATTTATAAAATATTTAGCTGCCAAGATACCAAGTGAATCAACTAAAGCTGCAAAAGAATTGTCTTTAATACTGTCTAATATTTCAAGTGCTTCATTACAATGCCATAGGTGCTTATTATAATGTGCCTTATGTAATTCAATTTCATATTTTTGATTATATTTTTTATATGATGGTATTTCAATAATAGATAATGTTGCTAGTGCTGTTTCATATTGGTTTAACATATGCTCGCAGTTTGAAAGTATAAGGTTATATTTATAGGTTAAATGCATATTATTACTAAAATTATTCTTATATTCCACCTCGAACTTTCTCAAATTATCTCTAGCTATTTGATACTTTCCTACAATAATATCTATTTCTATCTTATGAAGACATTTTTCATATTCAGTTGGTGTTTTATTTGATATATCTTTAATCCATGATACACCTTTTTGTTCACTAAGCAATGCTGTGATTCGTCCAATATTTCCATCTGTTAATTGGAAAAGTGTATTGATTTCAAATTGTGTAAGTGTACTAATATTAGGATATATTTTGCTTATTTTATTTTGCAATTCATTAATATTATTTTGTGGAAATTCAGACATAGTATGTGTTGTCAGTGCTAAATTAATTTTATTTTTTAAAATATAAATCATTTGAAAATGGAACTGTTTTTGTTTGTCTAAAATAGCACTAATTTTTTCAACATTATCAAAGATTAATACATTCTTACTTGTAATAATATTATCTATAAAATATTTGTCAAATTCTTTAGCTGTTAAACTATCCATATCCAAATAATCTGCCTTTATATATTGACATTTGTACTGTATATTTTTAAATTCTGAATCCTTAGGATTATTAATAAAATCACACAGTCTTTTAGCCATCCAACTTTTTCCGCATTGTTCTTCGTTTCCTGCTATTTCAACACAATGTTCATTAATGTTTAAAATGCGGATGATATCCTCTAAATCGTTTTTTCTATCAGTAAATATTGATTCAGTCAATCTATTTTTTCTAGCATTCTTTGATTTGTGTTGTTCAATAATAAGTGGAATTACCGAATATATAGATGGAATTACAACTATAACTGCTGAAAGCACTCCAACCCATATATTATTATATGCTCTAAATCCCACTATGGTAGCGATTATAGCAAGAACCCCCAATGATATATATATAAACATTTTGTTTTATTCATGGTATTCTTCCTCCCATTTTCCCCTAAATGACTGATAATACTTGATTATCCATCATTTTTTAACTTTACCTCAATACCCACGACTACTTAATAATATAATAACAAACTATATCATATTTACCATTAAATGTCATTACTATATTATTTAATTTTACTATATATAAATGTTTTTATATTGTTTTTTCTATAGATATAGATTTTCCCCAACCTAACAAAAATTTTCAATACATTATTGTTTGTTATCCTGAACTTTATATGATAAAATTTATTCAGTTAGTATATTCTAACCCAATAGTTAAATTGGATTTGTCAGCCCCACCACTGCGGATTCTAATAGACTGGCATCAAGTTATGGGAGGTAAATGAGATGAAACGGGCATATTCAGTATCGAGCTATGCAAAGCTTTACGAAAAATACTGCAAAGAGAATCTTCCGTCCGAGGCGGATGGTATATTCAAAAGGGCTGATGAATATTACAGGGAATTTATGCGCAGGGACATGCCGGATCTCGGAAAGAACATGATGGCAGCCAATATGTATGACTGGTTCACCATCATATCATTTTATGAGGCAAGCGATCACAGGCTTGACGGCGAGGTTCTTCTCACGATCAAACGGGAATCTACTGAGAAGATGAAATTCCTTGGAAAAATTGTCAATGGCAACAAGAGCAACTGGCCATACAAAGTATTTGAAAAAACCTATGTGAAGTTCAACAAAATGCAACAGGAACACCAGGCTAAAGGAGAATGGATGGATAGCTGGAAAGTTGAGATCAACCCAGATGGCAGGACTGAAGGGTTCTGCTTCCATCTGATCGGCTGCCCTATAGCCAAGCATGCGAAGGAGCACGGCTATGCAGATCTGCTCCCTTATCTGTGCAGAACTGACCACTACCTTGCGGAGGTCATGCACGCCCGCCTGATCCGTACACAGACCGAGGCTCTTGGCGGTGATTGCTGCGACTACTGGTATGTCGGCGACGAAAGTCCTGCACTGGAGCAGTATAAGGATCTTGAGAAAATATAACTATTCCCACACATGACAAAAAGCAAGCACCTGTTTCTGATATAACGATGCTTGCTTTTTTATTTACAGACCAAACCAATCTAGAACCTCAACCTGTTCAAGATTCTCGTCCGAATGCTCTATCTCCCTGGAATATCTGTAAGAGAGCTCTATGAGATCATCCACCGACAGAGTCTCACCATTTCTGAGCCATCTCGCCATGAGCAGCATATAGAGTTCAACCGCATGTCCGACGCAGGCATTCACCTTGCCGGATATATTGTCGTCATACACTGCGCCGAGAAGGTATATCGAAATGAAGTAGACTATGATCTGCTCAAGGAAGATGTCCATTGTCATGTGATGCTCATCCACGCACTCTTCGATATCTTCAGACCTATCCTCTGTCGCATCATTCTCGGCTGCATTATCATTTGTCTTGTCATTCTCGGCCGCATCATTCCCAGCCGCATCACCCTCAATCACATTGTCCTCAGTCACAACACTCTCAGTAGTATCCGATTCCTGTCCAGGATGACAACCTGTAACCTCGCAGTTGTCTCTCCACCATGACTCAAACCTTCTCCTGTTCTCCGCAAATGTTTCTACGCCATCCCCGAACAAAAGCTTATGCGACTCTACGAGCACATCCTCCCAGTCATCGTACAAAAGCTCCAGCTCGACAAGCAGAAAACCAAACTGTCTCTGTAACAAGACATATTCATCATCTAAAAAGACTTCATTATTGATCTCCGTATTAGAATGCTCTGGGCAAAATTCTAATTTCCTGCAAATCTCCGGCTTATCCTGCTCCTCACACTCATCCCACATGACAAGGTCGCCCTCTTCATAATGTCTCTGAGCCGACGCACCGATCTGAATCACCCGCTCTATTCTGCTCCGTATGTCCACACTTCTGTCCTGAATGACATTCAGTATCTCTTCCCGTATATCTTCCAGATTGGAGTACAGGAAATAATCAAAGTCATCGAACACCTCGTCCTCGTCGTCTTCCTCGGTCACAAATGTGACCTTATCCGTGATGTTCATCAGTATACGTGCCACCTCAGGACATGAAAGTGATAACGAAACCTCGCGCACATTCTCGAATTCCTCCGTGTGTCTCGGATACTCCCTGCATGTAGTGCAGAGGCTGTCCTTGCCCATATGTATATACATGTCACACAGCATGTCTTCCCGCAGAAATGCACACTTTCCACTTCTGCCGTGCCTGAAAACACCCTCTTTCCAATTTACCTTACGGCGCAGCTCATCCCTGTACTCACCATTATAATCCTCATATTTTTCCAACGAATCATCATCTATCACTATCTGCCATTTGCCGCAGCATGTGTCCGGGCATTTGTCCGCTATACAATTGAATTTCTTATAATAATCCGGGTATGTGTAAATCATATTTACTCCTTTATATATATAATCATGCCATTATTCCATTCATCGGCTCTGCAGCACGATCACGAACTTGTTACCGTCCTTTTGGGGAATAACACTCAACATTCCGCCCTGTTTTTCTATGATCTCCCTGGACAGATAAAGACCTATTCCAACACCGTCCTTGTCACCGGAATTTCTGCCACGGTAAAACCTCTCAAATATATGTGTACGCTCATCCTCTCCTATTGGTTCATTCTCATCTGTCACACTGATTTCAACCGTGAGCCCTAGTTTTCTGACCGACAGGACTATCTCACTTCCAGTTTTTCCGTATTTTATCGCATTATCCAAAAGATTGAAACACGCTTCCGCAGTCCATCTTCTGTCATGCTGTATATCACATTTCACCTGTTCATCATATCTGATAGTTATACCGGCATTTTTCGCACTCACATATACATCTTTCACTGCCTGCAGCACAGTGTCATTTATACTCTGGCTTTTCACATCGAGATTGATAAGTCCGCTTTCCAGTCTGGATACCTTTATCATACTCTCCGAGAGAAATGACAAGCGATCCACCGCCAGTTCAAGGACTTGCAAGTACCTAGTACGCTCATCATCACTTATATCCGGATTTTTCAAAAAATCCGTGTACATCCTCAGGTTCGATATCGGCGTCTTCAGTTGATGGGAAAGATCCGATACCAGCCCCTTAATATTCTCATGCTCCAGCCTCTCTCTGGAATTCTGAAGTTTCAGTGCATCGATTATCTTGTCAACCTTGCTCTGCAGCCTTGATACCAGCGAGTCCTCATTTTCCGGAAATACCTGCTGCCGTTTCAGTTCAGAGAGATTGTCCAGAAGATCCGACATAGCTGCCACGACCTCCGAAATAAAGTCATCATCTGCCTTCTGCAGCAACTTTAGGACAACATACATAACTACACCACACGCCAGTGCGCCTATAGCCGCAAATATTTTCCCTGAACATACATACTCAAATACTGCTAAAAACACAAACAAAAGAAGTGAGCATACATACAGCATCCTCACTCTCTTCGTATATTTACCATAGTTTTCAATATATTTATCCATATTATCTCTGTTATCTACCCCTGCCTATGTCTCGCCAAATGTATATCCAATTCCAAACACCGTGATCACGTACTCCGGATTGCCGGCATCCTTTTCTATCTTCTGACGCAGTCTTCTGATATGCACATTCAGCGTATTCTCATCCACATAATTTTCATTGTCATCCCAAATCTTCTGTATGATCATATCCCTTGTGAGAACGCGCCCCTTATTTTTTATCAGCAGTTCGAGTATCCTGTATTCCGTAACGGACAGCTTTACAGGTTCATCCGATATGTACACCTGCATCCGCTCAAAGTCAACACTCATATCCCCATAATGAAAACGTTCGTGCTTTACCCCATCCAGTGCATTTTCACTTCTTCGAAGGACTGCCTCTATCCGCTGATACAGAAGTTCCACGGAAAACGGCTTCGCTATATAGTCATCGCAGCCGGCCCGGAACCCCTCTATCATATCAGCCTCCGTATCTCTTGCCGTGAGGAAGATGATCGGGACCTGTGTACTTTTTCTCAGTTCTCTGCAATAGTCAAGGCCCCTTCCATCGGGAAGGTTTCTGTCAAGCAATATCAGATCGAAACCATGTTCCAGACAGCCATCCGCCTCCTTGCATGAGTACGCAGTTTCAACTTCGTATCCCCTCTTTTCAAGGAATAGCTTTACACCTCCACATATGATTACATCATCCTCCACGACCAAAATACGTTTCATACTTTCTCCTATCAATTACATATTGATTCCATATTATTTTCATGATTCCCGGTCTGCCAAATTACATGCTGATTCCATATCATTTTCATGATTCCCGGTCTGCCAAATATCTATGATGCTTCTCTCAGCCGGCTTGTCACCGTATCTTTTGTCACAAGTCTGAACACCATCGCCGGAACCACAATGCATATAGCAAACAGCACAACAACGACTCCGGCAACAAGAGCATGCGGATAATGAAATACTGCATAATCGGCTATATTCACACATAGCCGGCCAGCTCCATACATCATAAGACTTCCAAGCGTCACAATAAGTACTGTTGTTATAATACCATAAAACATGCCCTCGTACATAAGCATATTACGTATCTGCCTCTTTGTCATTCCAACACTCTCAAGCACTGCCAGTTCCAGTTTTCTCGTATATACACCGGTGATCATGACATTGATATAATTCACCACTCCGATAAGTATCAATATGATCGATATTCCGCCGCCTATCACTTCAAGCGACAGCATGGACTTCTTGAATTCCGAACCCTCCACCGACTTGATATCACTCCCGGCTATGACTGGATTTTCCTTTACGATGCGCTGTACATATGGTGTCACTTCTGATTCTTTTCCTTTCTCCGCATCCGCAATGATGCATGAGATATCTGCATCCGGGAACAGATCACCCATCACCGCATCACTCACAAATATCGCCTCCGGAGCTCCACCAAGTGTCCAATAATATCCGGCGGTGATTGCTGACTGCTCTGTTCTCATCATGGCTGCACCAACTGTGATCTGTCTCTTCCTGCCCGTCTGGTCATTTACAAGTGTCAGAGTCTTATCCGTCATCCGCTCCGACGCTGATATGGAATCTACATAACCTATCAGACACACCTCTCCTTTTTCGAATGCATCTATATCAATCTTCTGTCTGGCAGTTTTGTTGTAGAGCTTTATCATATCTGAATTGACAGATATCAGCGGTGCCCCATACTGTGCCTCACTGTTGGTCGTTGTCTCATAAAATGTCGCAAGAGATTCCGGGTCATCCTCGGTCTCAATAAACGGTGCATAAAGTTCAGCGTCAAATGGCAGCCTTACCTTTGCACTTCTGTTCGCCTCTACAGTACCCATACCCGGAATGTTTCGCATCTGATCCGCGATGTCTGCCATGGTCGCCCGAAGCTTAGAGTTATCTGATTCTCCGTCGCCATATAGCACATAATCATTGTGAATATAGTGCTCTATATAACTGTCCGCATCCATGCATGATATAAATGTATTCACACACAGAAATGTAACTGAACCCATGAATATTGATGCAAACACAAGTATACTTCTCTTCTTTTCACGAAACACATTCCTCCATGCCATCTTCCAGGGTCTTCCTCCACTGGTGGACTTATATCTTGTTCCCGATATATTTCCAGCATACTTCATAGCATCGATTGCAGATATCTTCCCAGCATATTTTGCCGGTTTCCTTGCACTTATAAATACAGTTGCAAATGCAAATACCACGGAGAATACATATATTCCCGGATTGAAACTGACCGCCGATGAAAGTGCAGATTCCCTGTCTATCGACAGCATGTTCATAGCAAGAGGAACAACTCCAAATGACACCGCCGTTCCAAGGAGTACCCCTATCGGAATTCCTATACAAGCCAGATATAGTGCCTGTTTTTTCACTATCTTCTGTATCTGGGACATCGTGGCTCCGATGGTCTTCAACATTCCATAGAATCTTATATCCTTTGTAACAGATATATACATTACATTATATATAAGAAGATATCCACTAAGGAGTATCATAAGAGCTATAATGCCTATACTTATAGCTATAAAAACACGGTTTGAACCATTTTCAGACTGAACATCATATTTCACGTCAAACTTCTGGTCCTGCCTCAAAGTAACATTTTTCTCAAGTTCATCTTGGAGTTTGTCACCCTTGCCCTCCTTTGCGGAGATACTGACACGTCCATCTTTCTGCATATCTATTCCCTGGGAATCCACATATTTCTTTGACACCAGGCATATGCTGCTCTTGGCAAATCCTGTGTACCAGCCTGAGAGCACAAAATTTTTCCTCTCACCATCCATCACCAAAGTAACGTTCTGACCTACCTTTGGCGACGTAATACCCATATTGTCAAGTATCTGCTTTGTGAGCATTATCTCATTCTCGTCCTTCGGATAGCTGCCATTTACATTGGTTATGGCCGGCTTCAGATTCTCATTAAATTCCGTATCATCATAATATTGAAGCAGATAACTGTACTTGCCTGACTCCGTGCTTACCGTCTGTGCATCAATCTGTATTCCCGCCGCAAGAAGTGACGGACAGGACTTTATATCATTTATCTGACCTTCAGATGGATGCTCCATATATATAGAAGATCTTGTTCCCTGAAGTCTGAGCTGCATCTGGTTAAGATTTTTAGCTATGGAAAATCCCAATGTAAATACAGCCGTGAACATAAATGTTGTGAGAACGATCGCCAAAATAACAATTACATTTCGCACTTTATTCTGCTTTAACATGCGGTGATATATCCTGCTCACCGCCGCCTGGTTATTGTTTCTAAGCATCCTTCTCACCCCCATTTGCCCCATCTGGTACTCCTGCTGAGAAGATCCTGCCATCTTCGATCCGTATCATCTGGTCTGCCATGGTTGCTATCTCTTCATTATGAGTGATCATCACTATCGTCTGTGCAAACTCTTTACCAGTCAGCTTTAACAGTGCAATGACATCCATGCTGGTCTTGCTGTCCAGATTGCCTGTCGGTTCATCAGCCAATATGATAGAAGGTTTTGCTGCCAGCGCTCTGGCTATCGCAACCCTCTGCTGCTGGCCTCCTGACAGCTGGTTAGGCATGGAAAATTTCTTTTCCGATAACCCGAGCACATCCATAATTTTATCTACATACGCAGTGTCTATCTTCGTTCCATCCAGCTCGATCGGAAGCACTATATTCTCGTACACATTTAATATTGGCACCAGATTGTAATTCTGGAAGACAAATCCTATCTTTCGTCTTCTGAATATAGTAAGTGCCTCATCGTCCATTTCAAAAATAGCTTTGCCGTCCAGTATAACATCCCCCGATGTTGGCCTGTCGAGTCCTCCTAAGAGATTTAGAAGTGTTGACTTTCCACTTCCTGAACTGCCTATGATAGATACAAATTTTCCCTCTTCAATATCAAGTGACACATCTGTAAGCGCATGCACGACATTGTCTCCTGTTCCGTATGTCTTTGTAAGATTGTGGGTTGATAATATATTCATGATACATCTTCCTTTTCATTTCTTTTTCATTTTCTGTCATTTCTTTATCTGATCTATTTGCCGTCTGATCTATTTGACGATTTTATTCTAACATCCACATCTTACAATCTTATTACGTTTAATATTAAGTTTTAGTGGTCACTGCTTACATTATCAATAATCGAGTAGGCGGCAGTAATTAACCGCCGTCCTCTCACAGCACCGTACGCCAGACTGTCAAACAATTCAAATAAATGGTATTATTAAAGTGCAAGATATTGAATCTAGAAGGATAGATTATGGCATATATTGTTGGAATTGATAGAAACCAGACAAGAATGGTTACTTCATCATTAGATGATCTTATAGATGAAAATAATTCGGTACGTGTAATATTTGTCCGCTATGCAATTGAATTTCTTATAATAATCCGGATATGTGTAAATCATATGACATCTCCTTAGGGAACTTCTGCTAGTATTTTTAACACAAGTTTCATAAAGCATCAATTCCCTAAGCAGATTTTTTAGAATTTTTTCTGATATTAACAAGAACCATCACGCACCAGCCAGATAGTAACAGTGCGGATATTGCGCTGCGCTGCCTGTACATATTCAGCTGCTGCCCACATCTGTGATAAAATATCTCCAGCACATCCTTGTCAGAATACAATCTTCGCTCATGTATAGCCTCAAGTTCATCTGAGGCATCACTCCAGAAATCAAAATCTGACCATTTTGACGGCAGATTTATGTCCGGCAGAATATCCAGATAATCCGAGGCATAGTAAAAGCTGCTGCCATAACCATGATGAACGGCAGCCTCCTCGGCATATTCCCCTCTGTAATTTTCATCTGATATATCGAGCACCATGCCATCTATAATTTTACTGTCGGCAAACTCCCAGTCACCGCCATGCCCCTGCTCTGCCTGAACGATCATGAAACTTTCCTCCGAGTCAATGACAGAACGGATGACATACTCTTTTTCAAGCACGGTCACGACGGAACCGGTGGTATGGCGACTTCCAAACAGTGTATACGAAAGCTCCCCGCTTATGATACATCCAGCTGCATCATTTCTTCTCAGAGCTCCAGCTCCCCAAAACATATCCTCCACCGCAAAATCAACCACAACTATATCTGACTGCACCTTTTTATATACAGCATCTCCGCCAACCGTCTCGCCCGGATATATCCTGTACGTGCCCTTCACATAATCCTCATCCTTCATTCTGGTGTACATGGTCTGCCCTGTGGTGACAAATGCATAATTTCTGTCGACACCATACCCGCCACTCATATATATTTCATTTACTACATTCCATATAAACAGCCACAACAACGCAATTCCGACAAATATACCGATCACAAATTTCCTCATACAAAGCCACCTATTTTTCACGTACAGTATCACCGGCTTCCACTTTCTTGTCAGAACTTACAATGATCTTATCATCACCGGTGAATGGGCTCTTCTTAAGACCGGCATCATAATTATTTGTATCCCCGACGGTCACGTATACCTTTTCTGCAACATACTCCGTCCCCAGAAGAGTATCCTTCGGTCTCTCGACAAGCACGTATGAACCAGACACATCAGCGTGTATTGCTGACATGGAAACTACAGATCCGTACTTTTCAGACTGATGTGAGATCTCTGCCAGCACGCTGTCCCCCACATCGAATGTATCGCCCGGAACAACAGCCTCCACTATATAGCCTTGACCATTTTCAACATTACTGTACACTGCAGATACCTCGGTATTCACACCGCTGTCATCCATCTGGACTGTAACTTTATCCCCCTTTTCTATGTACCGTCTCTGCTCCTCAGTCACTGACATTTTTATGGTGTAGCTGTCCGACTTCTCTGTTATCACAAAAGCTGCCTCTTCAGTAGTCTTATTTCCGATTCCAACTCTGGACTCCGATATGAGCCCATTAAGCTCCGAACAGACAACACCATTGTCATCCATGAGTTTCCCCAGATATGAGATCTGTTCATCCACCACGGCGATCTTGTCATCCATAACCGCCATCTCGTCTCCCCATGTGTACCAGTATTGTTCCTTCAGTTTTTTCTGTTCGAGCTTCTTCTCAAGATACTCAGATCTGACAGCTGCCACATCCACCCTCATAAGGGGATCTCCCTGCTCTATCTTTTTCCCGACACTCACATATATCTCCTGGGCCAAAAGTCCTGGATAGACGTACACCGGCGTCTTCTTGTCTCCATCTATCACCACATCCTGCAAAATCTCCGTGGATACCGTCCCAGACACCGCATATTCCGTCTCGACCCTCGGTGTCAGGGCACTGCTCGCAAATCTCGACATAAATGTGCCGGCAATAACCACCGCCATAAATATTCCAACAGCCTTTACCCCGCATTCTGCCCATAGCTTTGTTTCAAATCGCTTTCCTGAAAATCGCCTCATAACTCTTCTCCTGTTTTTCTCCTACAACCAGCCTTCATCAATCCTCGGCAGAGCCTATGGATATTCCCTCCGCCAGAATTACCCTGCCTACATAGAACACGATCAGTGAGGGAACACAGCTGAACAAGGCAAATGTAAACGCTCTCCCCGCGCTTCCCTCGGTCACATTTGGCAGATATACAGACAGCGGCCACAGATATTTGTCCTTGAGGAATACAACCGGCTGCTCCACGACATTCCAATATTCAAGGAATCCCAATATCACCGCCGCTATGATCCCCCTCTTTGCTATGGGAACAGCCATATATATAAATATCCTGAAGCTGCCAGCACCGTCCAGCCTCGCCGCCTCAACCACAGAATCAGGAACCTGCTCAAAGGCACTGTACATAATGAATATCGGAAATGTTGAGAACATCAGCGGCAAAATGATAGCCCAATGGGTATTTATCATGTTGAGACTGTTTAGCACTATGTACTGTGACAGCATCGTCACCTGAAATGGAAGTATCATGCAGAACATATACAGGCCAAATATCAGCTTTGCCCACCTGCTGCCGCTCCGGGACAATCCCCATGCCGCCGGCACAGCGAACACAAGCTGTCCGGCTATTACCACCCCGACAATCTTCACCGAGTTCCAGAAAAGCACATAGTATTCCGGAGTGTCAAACAGCAGCTCCACGATATTTTGAAATGTCGGATAAAGCGGTATCATATGCCACGCAGTGTATCCAGCTCCGCCGTCAGTTCCCGAAAACAATAACTGCCCAAGCTCTGTCTCACCCATAAATACACCACTTACCAGAAACAATAACGGAAGCACCGCAAGTACCGCACCAATTATGACGAACACCTTCAATAACAAATGTATCCCCTCTGCCATATATCTCATTTGCCCCCACGTCCTCTCTGGAAAATTTTTCTGTTATACTTCGCCGAGATCCCATGCCAGTCGATCAGACATAAGGCACGTATGGCAAGTATGATCCCGAAAAATACAACAGCCGTCATAACCGCTCCCGCTGTGAGCTTGCTGATCTCCAGCTTCTCAAACCAGTTGTTAAATGTGTGCTGTATCTGGTATATACTCATATCGGGATAACTACCCGCCATCAGATACTGCTCCCTGAATATTTTGAGGGAGTTCACCACTGACAACATGGCTACGATAAAAAAAGATCTCTTCATATTCGGAAGTGTGATCCTGAATATCTGTGTAAATCTTCCGGCTCCGTCAACCCGGGCAGCATCATACACAGTCTCCGGTATCGCTGACAATCCAGACAGCCAGATTAGCATGTTGTATCCTGTATTCTTAAATATAAATGTACCTACAAAAAGCCAGAAGACAGCCTTTCCCGAAAGGAGATCGGCGAATAATATCTTCCATACCACTGCCAACGAATTTGACGGTATGGCAAGTGGAATGAGAAATGCAAACCTGACTATGTTGCTTTTCATTCCGTATACCTCTATCGCAACTATCAGCGATATCACCATGAGCAGTGGAACACTCACCAGTTCAAACCTCAGGGAATTGCCCGCCGCCAGTCTGAATGCCGTATTGCTCCAGACGGCTCTGTAGTTCTGCAGTCCTGCAAATCCGCCCTGCCCCGCATGACGAAAGGATGATATGAATACATCCATCAGCGGAATTACCACGAAGATCAGGACACCCACAAAGCCCGGAATCACAAATCCAACCGTTTCATTTGTTCTTCTGCTAACCAATTTATTCACTCAGATATACCCCTAAAAGTTTATCGATGGAATCTACTATACTGTCCAGACTCTCACCATTTTCAAGATAGTCTGCAGCGTTATCCCTTATCACACTGCGGACCCTCGCGTCAGGATTTGACGGAGTATCCAGCTCTCTAAGTTTTCTTATATACTCATCAAGATACTCTTCCTTACGCCAATACGACCAGTCCATGTAATCACTTCCGCCCAGCGTGATCTTTCCGCCCGGAGTTCCCATGGACTGTGCCTCTCTGTTCCATTCCCGCACGCCCTCCATATTTACCGGATTGCCACAATCAACTCCGTAATATATTTTCTGTACATCCGTGCTGAACAAAGCCTTCATAAAACTGACCGCATTGTCCAGGCTCTTTGAACCGGCATTTACCGCTATGACTGTGTTTGGCACAAATACTTTCCCACTGTCATTTCCCCATATTTCGTATGCGTAATCTGTGTTTTCTCCGCTCTCGCCTGCTCCCACCCCATAGTCCTCTTTTATACTATAAAAACGCCAGGACTCTCCCATAGTTTTCATATTCACAAATGCTGACTTTCTGCCAGACCATGATCTGTTAAACAGCGGACTCATATATTCACTGTTTATGGCTCTTTTTACCTGATCGCTGTAGCTTCCCCACTCGGCAGTCCACTCATCGATCTGATCCTGGGTCGTCCGCTCCATTTCCGTGTCGTACAGAAGCTTTAAGTCCTCCAGAAATTTTCTGAGCATATCCGCATCGTAATTCCCATCACTGTCCACGATCTCCGCTGCGTATACCGGATACAACGTGTCAAAATAACTCTCCCAATAATAAAGCGACAGGTCATTTCCATATTCCGGTCTGTCCTGACTGCTTATATATGCTGCTAGCGACCTGGCATCGGTCACGTTCTTTATCTCGTTCTCCGGTCCGATAATGGCAGTGAAGGTCTCCATAGCCGGAATTGCGTATATATTGCCATCGCTATTTCTGTATGCATTTAACACGTTTTCCAGACAATCTGGATTCTCCTGCAGTATATCGTCATACACATTGGACAATTCCATGAGAACTCCGGTATCCTCATAGCTTCCAACATTCAGTCCATCCATGATGATGACGTCTGGCCCTTCACCTGCCAGAAGCTGTGTATTGAGCGCACTTATAGCATCGCTCTCAGATATTCCATTCTCGTCATCCACGCCCCACACATACTTCACCGTCAGGTCTGAATGGTATGCCTCGTACCATGAGATGAGCGTTTCGTAGCTCTCCGCATAATAGAGTGAATATAATGTGACCGTCTTATCATCCGGCTCCTCCTCTGCCACAGATGATGCATAACCCGAATCAGATGAGTACACCACCACATTCTTTCTTCCGCTCCTGCCACCTGCTATCGCGACAAATGTATCGCTGCCTTCAACCACATAGTCGTACTCGATATCCGAATCCTTGAATGTCGCAAGCCTTATTCCTAGCCTGTCCGTCAGCTTGTACTCATATAATCCTGTGCTCAGCATGAGATACAGTGAGTTAGTGGCATCGTCATACTTCATGACATTTCTGCAGCTCACCGCATCCATCCCCTTGCTGCTGAATGTCCCGGCCAGTCCATCCGCCATCCCCTCATCAAATGCCGTGATGGTCTCGGCCTCACTTCCATCGGATATGTCATATGACAACAGACTTCTCTCTGTCAAAACCATAAGCCTGTCGCCCACCACACATATATCCGTGTAATCCATATTTTTGATGGCAAACCGCTCTTCGCCGTCCATGGAAAAACACCTTATCTCACCACCCGGGCAGCCCGAGATATAACCTGAGCCATCAGCAAGCAGTCTGAGATTCGTCACATTTCCCTCAATGCCCTCGGACAGCCGTCTGGCTTCTCCCACCCCTGTTATGAGGGCGATCCTGCTCTCTATGTTCCCATCTCCTGTGACACTGCTCAAAGCTATATAGATACTTCCATCTTCATCAACATATGCCGCCGATACCTTCTCATCCACTGATATTATGGAGGCTGAGTCAAGCTTTTCCTCCCGGGGCTCACCATCAAGCGATGTGAACGTCAGCTTTACAGCATCACCGTCAGAATTTTCCCCTATACACACATAACCGTCCTGTGTCTTTCCAAATCCATACACCTCCGCCACATTCAACTGCGCCATCTGATATTCAGTCAGCTCATTTGCGGCTTCTTCATCTTTTGCTGTGCCCGTACAGCCACAGCACATTATCATGATGGCGACAAGCAATAAAAATATATTTATACGTCTCATAATTACCTCCTTTACCCCAGTTGGTATTCTCCCTCTTCACAGGTTTTCATATACAGATTGTAACATCCACAGTCTCACGGATTATCTAAAAAACATCTAAATTGAGTATACCGCTTTCAAACGCACCTCAAATGAATTACTATAAAGTAAGAATGAACTACATTCCAGATTACAATGACGAAAAGGGGATATGTATGAATCTGCTGCTTGTGGAGGACGACCTCAATCTTGGAAAAATACTGAAAAGACAAATGGAAGATCACGGAATAACCGTGACACTGCGCACAACCGGAAAGCAGGGCACGGAGCTCATATATTCCGGGGCGGACATCGACATCATGGTGCTTGACTGGATGCTCCCCGACATGTCCGGTCTGGACATTCTTAATCAGTTATATTTTGACAAAATATCTATACCCGTGATAATGCTCACAGCCCTCGGAACACTCGAGAACAAAACTGCGGCATTTTCCCGCGGCGCCGATGATTACATTGTCAAACCTTTTGAATTTGATGAGTTGCTGGCCCGTGCAAATGCACTATACCGAAGATCTCACCAGATCCATACATTTGACTATTCATATGGGGACGTCACTTACCTGATCGACAGCCGGACACTTCAATGTGGCGACCAGTCAGTGCGGCTCACCAACAGAGAATCCCAGCTATTTGAACTGCTGCTGAGATCAGCTGGAAAGCTGGTCAGTCAGGACGAGATCATCGAAGCCATATGGGGACTGACCTCAAATGTGGGAAATGGAAATATACTGAATTACATTTATTTTCTGAGAAACAGATTGAAGACCATCCATAGCCGTCTCGTGATAAAGGCCGTATACGGAAGCGGCTATATGCTGGTCTGCGGAGAGGAGGACATATCCACATGATAGCGCAGCTCAAAAGAAGACTTTCCATATTCCTGTCCTCCGTCATAGCGGTCATTCTGGCCGCCATGTCCATACTGCTGCTCCACACGGTGATAAAGGAGTACACAAACAGCACTTATGTATCATACTCAAGGGATGTAAACCTTTTATACTCATATCTTGAACAGGTGAGCATTTTAGACATGCCAATTCTTAATGAATACAGCGAGAAAAATCTCAATATAGATGTGCTGCGAAACAACAGCACAGTCATGTCGACGGACAGCTTTGCAGAGAGTGCATCCATTCTGGAATCCGCCTCTCCTTACTCCCAGCCGATGTACTGGAAGGATTATTACGATGCGATAGATCAGGGGAAAACCAACAGAAGATTTTATACCGTAAGATATGATCATACCAACTACTGGAACAGCTACAGCATCATAAATATAGGTGGCAATTTCTATACCATCCACACAGTATTCAACAATGCTGTATTGTCCGCATACAAAACAAAGATGATCATTTTATTCCTGATCATGACTGCCGCAGCGATCATACTTCTGTCCATCTTCTCATGCATTTTCACAGGCAGGATACTTGTCCCTGTAAATGAGGCATATCAGAAACAGGATATGTTTATAGCAGTGGCGTCCCATGAGCTGAAGACTCCGGTAACCATCATAAAATCTTGTCTCAATGGACTGTCTGGCGGCGATCCGAAAGAGACTGACAAAGATTATATTTTAACAGCCCAGAGGGAATGTGACAGGATGACCGATATGGTGAACAACCTCCTGACATTTGCCGATATCAAAAAATCCGGAAGGGATAACTTCGGAGATGTTCACCCGGAAGATATAATAATAGAATGTTACGATCGTTTTGAGCCCATCGCCATCCAGAAAAACATCGAACTGGTGGTGTCCATACCGGACGACCCGCTGCCGCTTTTCTCCATGGACAGGGACAGAATACTCCAGTGCATATCAATTCTGGTGGACAATGCCATATCATCTACCTCAGAGGGACACATATCCCTGTCCGTGTCTATGAACGGTCAGAGACTATGTTACCAGATATCTGACACAGGTAAAGGGATAAGCGCCGAGGACAAGCCGCACATATTTGAAACATTTTACTCAGGTTGCAATGATCACCGGGCTCATTTCGGTCTTGGTCTCAGCATCGCCAAAAGTATAGCAGAGCTACACAATGCCGACCTCACCGTATGCGACAACATACCGCACGGAAGTGTATTTACGCTGACCTTTAAACTGTAATTCAGGTCTTCACTTGTTATGATGTCAGCACCTGCTCCATAACCTGGAGCACTCCACGCTCCTCATTGGATGGGGCGCGGAATCTTGCAAACTTCTCCATGCCAGGCTGCGCATTTGCCACGATATAGCTGTAGTATACCGTCTTCAGCATCTCCGCATCGTTGAAGTTGTCTCCGAATGCCATCATCTCGCTGGTATCAATACCAAGAAGTTCTCCGATCTTTCTCATGGCCATTCCCTTGTTGATACCTTTATTCATGATATCGATCCATTCTCTTCCGCCCACAGTGACTGAGAAGTTATCTCCAAAACGTGGCGTATAGATCTCTTTGTACTTCACGGCAGCATCCTTATCCGGAGCAAATATCGTAAACTTATTGGCCTCGACGTCAAGGCTTCTCATATCATCAACAAACACAAGATTGCTGAGAAATGCTTTGAAAAACTTCGCATACTTCTCATATTTTTTCAGGACATATGCCCCGGATAGGGCGCAGAGCACAGCGACTCCATCCGTCTCGTCCTCCACAAAGCGTATCATACTCTGGTACTCTTCCACATCCATCAGACTCTTGTATATGATCTTGCCGCAGTTGGAGATAGCCGCACCGTTATCCCCGATGACCACCATCTTATCCATCTTGTCTCCGAACATGTCCCTCAGGGTGTACATCGGTCTTCCGCTGGCTACAACAAAACGAATCCCCTTCTCATCCAGCCTGTCAATGTAATCAAAAAAGCCATCCGGGAGTTTTCCATTCTCCATAAGCAGTGTGTGATCCATGTCGGATGCTATTAATTTTACGTTCTTCATGTCTTCTCTTCCTTATTTAAATAATAATGCACTGTTCTTCTCCAGATCATACTCCCCTGTATAACCGTCATCATCGTACAGCATATAACTGCTGTTCTTATAGCCGATCAGCTGCATTGTAGTCTTGTCAATATCAGCAACGCACTCCGCCACATCCACGACAGGTATACATTTGCCGCTTCTTACAAACAGGATGACCTCATTTTCCGGAATCTCCACGAAGTGATGTCCCGCAGGCATCTCCGTCTGCTCCACTGAGCCATCTGCCGTAAATCTTACAAGCATCATATCCTCCGGCAGATACACATATCTTCCGATGGCATTCTGCGTGTAAACCGGTGCGATCATGATCTCATTTCCAAGCATGAGCTGATCCTCAACATGGGCTGCAATCCTGTCATCCGGATATTCAAATGCCAGAGGCTTGAACATCATGTCGTCCGTCAAGGCCGCCTTCATGTACTCGCTGTATATATATGGAAGCAACCGGTAACGGACACCGATCACATTCCTGAAATCCTCTATATGCTCAAACTGATAGCACTCCTGATCTCTTGTACCCTCACAAGAATGGTCGCGCATGAGCGGAGTGAACACGCCGAGTGCGAGCCATCTGAGAAGAAGGTCTCTGGATGTGTCGCATCCAAATCCGCCGAGATCCGCTCCCGTATACAGGAAACCGCACATATTCATGGATGGAAGCATCTTGATGTTGAGCAGGATGTGTGACCACCACGATTTGTTGTCGCCCATCCAGACGCCGCCATAACGATGCATTCCTATATAAGACGATCTGGAGAACAGAAGTCGTCTCTCATCCGGTGAAATCTCGCGAAGCGCCTCGCCTGCTGCCCTTGTCATGTTATATCCAAAGAGGTTGTGGACCTTGTCGTGACGCACCATCTCCCCATCCACATTGTGATACATAGATGCGTAATCCTTCGGATTGTTGGCGACACCTGCTGCCTTACCCGAGATGCCCCAGACATCGTCCACAGTCTCGTCCTTATCAATGAATTCCTTCATCGCTTCCTTCAGCTCGCTCACACCCTCCGGGGTGAAGAAGATCGCCGGCTCATTCATGTCATTCCAGAAGCCCTCTATACCTGCATCCGTGAGGATCTTGTATTTTGCACCGAACCATCGTCTCGCCTCAGGGTTCAGCACATCAGGAAAATGTGTATATCCAGGCCATACCGCTGCAACGAAATCACTTCCATCTGCTCTCTTGCAGAAGTAATTATTTGCCACGCCCTCCTCATACACATCGTAACCTTCCTCGATCTTTACACCGGCATCGATTATTGGAATAAGACGGATATTATCCTTTTTCAGATTCTCCACATACTCTGAAAAATCGCCAAATTCGTCATTTATGGTGAAATCCTTATAGCTGTCCATGTAATCTATATCCATGTAGACCATATCGATCGGGATGTGGTTCTCCCTGTATTTTCTCGCCACCGTCTCAAAGTCCTCTGGTGTCTTGTATCCCCAGCGGCTCTGTCCAAATCCAAATGCGAACTTTGGCGGTATATAACTTCTCCCGATCATCTTCCTGAACTGCTTTGTGATATCATATGGGCTGTCACCTGTTATCACATAGATATCCAGATCTGCGCTGTCGCAGAAAATGTGCAGCTCATCGCACTTCGTATATCCCACATCAAATGTGATCGTGGATGGATAGTCAAAATACAGGCCAAATGTCTGCGCACCCGAAACTATGATAAAGTTGTGTGATGCATACAGTGAGTATACATCCTCGTGATGATGTGGAATGTCTGTGTTGTTGCTTATGTACTTGTAGCCCCTCTTGTTGATTCCTCTGTTCGCCTCGCCGAGACCGTATACTATATCACTGTCCTCAAGACCAAATGTATACGAAAATCCGGCTGTTAAGTCTATATTGCCGTAATCTGGCTGTCCTTTTTCTGCTGCGATATCTGCCACTACTGATTCTGTCTGAAATGGCTTTCCGTATGTATACTTCTTTATCATGCTGTCACCTCTATTTATATTTATAGCATCCCCGGCTTTGCCGGCATCCTCTATGCATCTCTCTTCTTCCTTCTGTACCTCTTTTTCTTCTTCCTTACCGTCTTGCCGCGCTTTGCCGCCTGTGCCTTTCTGAATTCCTGTATCTGCTCGATCATGGCGGCATAATCCCTCTCGAACAGGATCTCACTTATCTCATGATGCACGATCTCCGCCGGAAGTCTGTCAACTATGAGGGTTCTCACAAAATCCTTGCTCTTGCCCTTATACATCGGAAGGCTGTATGTCTCCTGGATGTGCGCAAGCTCCGGTCTCCAAAGTATTCGGATGGTGCGGAGAATATCCGCTTTTGGATTGGGCTGCATCTCTCGCACCACATAAAAATCAATGTTATGTGGCTTTTTATCTGATGAATCGCTGCCGTCTTCTCCTGCCTCTTCGCCACCCATGTCCAAATCTGCCGTTCCGCCTGTATCATATTCCTCCACTGACACAATTCCCCAGTAGTCCGGCACATGCTCAGCCACATGACCTGCATGTGTACTTCCCACCACCACGATATTCTGGTCAAAATACAGATCATAATCCGCTACCTGTCTCTCAAGCCGTGTGTATGTATCTGCATCGCTTTTTATCTCGATTCCCACTATCTTGTCTGGAATGACCATCACCACATCCGCACGGGAGTTTCCAACGGTCTTCTCCTCAAGAATACGCACCTTGCCGTACCGCTCCTCAAGGAAATCAAACAGGGGTTCACGTATATCTTTGTCTAGTAACATGTTTACCTCTAAATCTTTGCCCTGGTTTACATAAACCAGTTAATCATTTTCAGATATTTGTCCTGTCTTCCTCACATAAAACATTTATTACGATCATCGTTATATTACATAAAAAAGCAGCATAAAATCAATTGTTTTAAGTAGCTTACATATGTAATTTTGTGTTATATACAAAATCAGGGCGGTAAGCCTTGTAAATGAGCTTACTGCCCTGATTTTTGTAAACATATATCATCAGCCTTTGTTCACAAGCTCTGTGAACTTCTTAAGAGCTTCCTGTGCCTCAGGTGAAATATTCCTTGGAACTGCAATTCTCACGGTCACATAGTGATCTCCATGGGTATTGCCGCCCCTTGCCTGGACACCCTTGCCACGAAGCCTTATCTTGCTTCCCGACTGTGTACCCGGTGCTATCTTGCACTTCACATCGCCGAACATGGTGTGTACCAATATTTCTCCACCAAGAACTGCCGTGTCAAATGGTACAAGAGCCGTGGTGTATATATCCAGACCCTTTCTCTCATAACCTGCCTTGTCTCTTACATTGACCTTCAGCAGCATATCTCCGGGCTGCCCCTTGCCGGTTCCGGGATATCCCTTGCCAGCCAGTCTTATCACACCGCCGTTGTCTATGCCTGCTGGTATATGAACAGTGAACTGGGAGCTTCCTCCACGTCCATCATTGAACGACAGAGTCTTGTCACAGCCGTATACCGCGTCATCAAAATCTACCGTAACGCTTGCCTCCATATCCCTGCCCCGCGCATTGAAGCTTCCCTGACCGAATCCGCCAAATCCACCTCTCTGTGAGCGGCCACCGCCGCCAAAGAACGAGCCAAATATATCGCCAAACATATCACCGAAGTCTCCACCCTCAAAGTGGAAGCCTCCGCCTCCGAATGGATCACCACCGGCAGCTCCACCGGAGCCATCGAATGCAGCCATTCCAAACTGATCATACATCTTCCTCTTCTCGGCATCAGACAGTACCGCGTAGGCCTCAGAGGCCTCCTTAAACTTCTCTGCAGCCGTCGCATCGCCAGGATTCGTGTCCGGGTGGTATTTCTTCGCCAGGGTTCTATATGCTCTTTTTATCTCAGCGTCTGTGGCTGTCTTTGATACGCCGAGAACTTCATAATAATCTCTTTTTGAAGCCATGATTCCTACCTCCCGATAAGCCTATGTATAGTTTAACACTATCTGTCAAGTGATTCCATATTTTTAATGTTAAAATACACACATATTATCTGGCAATTTTTAGTCATTTTTTTATTTAATTAAAGTATAAAAAAGCACCTCCACCGATGATTCCACCAGTGGAGATGCATTCGTATGGCTAATGCTATTATCCTACTGCTTTACGTTGAAAGCTTTGATTCCAGGATATACAGCTGAGTCGCCAAGCTGCTCTTCGATTCTGAGGAGCTGGTTGTACTTTGCAACTCTCTCTGATCTTGAAGGAGCACCTGTCTTGATCTGGCATGTGTTGAGTGCTACTGCGAGATCTGCGATAGTTGTATCCGCTGTCTCACCTGATCTGTGTGATGATATTGCTGTGTATCCAGCCTTATGAGCCATCTTGATAGCCTCAAGTGTCTCTGATACTGAGCCGATCTGGTTGAGCTTGATAAGGATACAGTTTGCGCATCCCATCTCGATACCCTTTGCAAGTCTCTCTGTATTTGTAACAAACAGATCATCACCGACAAGCTGGACCTTGTCGCCAAGTCTTGCTGTGAGCTTCTGCCATCCTTCCCAATCCTCCTCATCGAGACCATCCTCGATTGAGATGATAGGATACTTCTCAACAAGCTTTGCCCAGTGCTCGATGAGCTGCTCTGCTGTATACTCTGTCCCAGCCTTTGGAAGCTTGTACCAGCCCTTGCCCTTCTCGCTCTTCCACTCTGATGAAGCAGCATCCATAGCGATCTTGAAGTCCTTACCCGGCTCATACCCAGCCTTCTTTACAGCCTCGAGAATTGTCTCGATAGCTTCCTCGTCAGACTTAAGTGCCGGGGCAAATCCACCCTCATCACCTACTGATGTAGCAAGGCCTCTCTCCTTGAGGATTCCTGCAAGTGCGTGGAATACCTCTGCACACCATCTCAGACACTCCTTGAATGATGGAGCGCCAACTGGCATGATCATGAACTCCTGAACGTCAAGTCCTGATGACAGAGCATGACATCCACCGTTTACGATGTTCATCATTGGAACTGGAAGCTTGTTTCCTGAGATTCCACCGAGGAATCTATAAAGAGGAATGTCAAGTGAGATTGAAGCTGCTCTTGCTGCTGCGATTGAAACTGCAAGGACAGCATTTGCTCCAAGGTTTGACTTGTCCTTTGTTCCATCAGCCTTGATCATTGCTGCATCAACTGCATATATATCAGACGCATCCATTCCTGTAAGTACGTCATTTATAGTAGTATTTATATTCTCTACTGCTTTCTGAACACCCTTGCCGAGGTATCTTGACTTGTCTCCATCACGAAGCTCAAGTGCCTCAAACTCACCTGTGGAAGCTCCACTTGGCGCCGCACCACGACCTACTGTTCCATCTGCCAGATACACCTCCGCCTCAACTGTTGGATTTCCTCTTGAATCAAGGATCTCTCTTCCTATTACCTTTTCGATCTCAAGATAATTCATCATTTTTATATTTCTCCTTTCTTGTATCGCCCCCTCCCTTACGGTCGGCGGCAGTTCGTCGGTGCATTCCGATATGTGCCCACAGGGCACATGGCACCTCCTCTTTCGCGCGAGTATAACCCCTGCTGTCCCTCCGATTCAGCAGTTTACAGAGGGTACAGGAGCTCACATGATCTACGATGTTAGTTTAAACTAACTTGCATTTAAAATCAACATGAGTAGTTGCTCATATTTTATCATTTAGCATTTTTCGTCATTATCCGAGTGCCACATCCAGCACCATCATAAGAGCGAAGCCCACCGCCGCACCGATGGTTCCTATATTGGTATGCTCGCCCGCCTGAGACTCAGGTATCAGCTCCTCTATGACCACATAGAGCATGGCTCCCGCCGCAAATGCAAGGAAATACGGAAGAAGTGGTGTGACCTGGACAGCCAGCAGTGCCGTGAGGAAACCTCCGACCGGCTCCACAGCTCCGGACAGCGTTCCATACAGAAATGCCTTCTTCTTGCTCATGCCCTCGCCAACAAGCGGCATGGACACAATTGCACCTTCCGGGAAGTTCTGTATAGCGATTCCTATGGAAAGTGCAAATGCACCTGTGATGGACACGCCCATATTGCCCATGGCTGCGCCGGCGTACACAACGCCCACTGCCATGCCCTCGGGGATATTGTGGAGCGTGACTGCAAATATCATCATGGTCGTCTTCTGAAGCTTTGACCTGACGCCCTCCGGTTTGTCACTTTCCAGATGAAGGTGAGGTATCACCGTGTCAAGAACAAGCAGGAATATGATTCCAAGAGCAAATCCGATAAGTGCCGGCAGCCACGCTATCCTTCCCTGTGCCTCCGCCATGTCTATGGACGGAATGAGCAGTGACCATATGGACGCCGCGATCATGACCCCCGCCGCAAACCCGAGCAGAGCCTTCTCCACAAGCGGGGATATCTTATCTTTCATAAAGAAAACCATGGCCGCTCCCAGTGTTGTTCCGGCAAATGGTATAAATAATGTTATGAACTCTGACATTTCATCACCTCTTTATAATATGTATTCTGTCTATACTATATTCGTATAACCTCTTCATTAGTTCATTTTTTTAAATTGCGACTACAATTTAATTGAACAGGCGTACTTTGTCAACACAAGTTTTTGCATATGATAGAAGTTATCAATACCGGGCCAAAATGCTTCGCATTTCGACAATTTAAGTGCTATAATATCTGAGGTTATGCTATAATAGGCATGGTTGTACCAGCTTGGATATATTTGTATGCAAATGGAGATAAATATGAAGAGAACAGAACGAATGATCTGAGTATTTTTTATTTGACATAATTATTTATAGAAAGCATAATAAGTGATACATTTAGTCGTACGGATCATAAGTCCGTACAAATACAATAAAAGACACATTCCAAGGGGAAAAGTATGAAAGAGAATTTACAATTTACAGCTTTATTGGATATTTTAAGCAGGCAGGATCTTATAACTGAATATTCGGAGGATTGCAAAGACATCACTCCTTCCCATATAACCATCAATTCCAAGGATGTGGTCCCAGGTACATTCTTCGTGTGCAAGGGTGCCTCATTTAAGGAGGATTACCTGAAATCAGCCATCGCACAGGGCGCCATCGTATATTTGTCACAGCAAAAGTACGACGACGTGGACATTCCTTATATTATTGTAAATGATATAAGAAAGGCCATGGCTCTTGCTGCCAGATGGTTCTTCGGCAATCCAGGCGATAACATGACCAAGGTCGGAATCACCGGAACAAAGGGAAAGACCACAGTTACATTTGTCATGAAGGATATACTGGACAAATACACCGACAACAGATGCTCAGCATTCTCAACCCATGAGATTGATGTTGGAACAAAGGTTTTTGAGACCACTCTCACCACACCTGAGCCTATTGAACTCCAGACATACTTCGACATGGCTGTAGATGAAGGCTGTACACACTGTATAATGGAAGTTTCTTCCCAGGCCATGAAGATGAACCGTATCTACGGAGAGCACTACAAGGTCGGAGTATTTACCAATATCGACTACGATCACATCAGCCCGACAGAGCACGCCTCCATGGAGGACTATCTCGGATGCAAGGTATCCTTCCTGAAGCAGTGCGACAACGTTGTGCTGTACAGTGACACAAGATATTTTGAGACAATATATAATGAAGTAAGAGACAAGCACGTTGTTGTATACGGAAGCAAGGAATCAATTGAAAAGCTCATGTCAAGGGATGACGATTTCTTTGAAAAGGATACTGACTTCGCCAGCATCCACAATGAAGATCTCACAGACCATAACAGCTACTTTGAGCTTATATACGGAGGAGAGAACAGAGCATACAACACCAACCTGATCGGTGATTACAATGTTGAAAATATTGTTGCCGCCATCATCTCCTCTCTTCTCATTGGCATTCCAAATGATCAGATCAGAAGCAGCATCAGAGATGTATATGTTCCGGGAAGACTACAGGTATATCACTGGAAGGATCGCACATTTATGATCGACTACGCACACAACTATATAAGCATGTACAGACTGTATGAGATGGTTAAAAAGACCATGAAGCCAAAGTCTATAACCGTTGTATTCGGCTGTGGCGGTGAGCGTTACAAGAAGCGCCGTGAGGATATGGGAAGACTTGCTGAGCAGTATGCCGACAAGGTTGTTCTCACCATGGAGGATCCGGGCTTTGAGTCCTGTGAGGAGATCTGCAAGGAGATCAAGCAGTACATCACTAAGCCTTGCTATATAATCGTTGACAGAGAACAGGCTCTCACCAGAGCACTTGATGAGGCTCAGCCTGGTGAGCTTGTCATCACGACTGGAAAGGGTATTGAGAGTACCCAGAGAATCAACGGAACTTTTGTGCAGTGTCACTCTGATGCGCAGGTCATTGAGCACTGGCTGACAGAGCATCCGGAGAAGTAAGGGACGGACGGTAATCAGTCCTTCATCTGTATTCAGTTCATGAAAAAAGAGATGTATGTTGTGTATGTGCTATCACGTTCGACTGCTGTCGCTTCAGAATTTTCCATTTGCACTCGCTTACGACCGCGATAAGGGCGTTGCGGTCTTCAGCTCGGCAGGAAAATCCTGAAGCTCGGCAGTCTTCACTACCGATAGCCCATACACAACATACATCTCTTTTATTATAGTTTTTGAAGCAGATGAATGGCTGATTACCTGTGTTTTGACTGAACATTATATATGCAATGGATAAACCACAGGTTTATTGCCTTTCTTGCGGCTCAGCTTATAATGAATAGTAGAAACGGGGCGAAAGCTCTGTTATGCAGGTGACAGGAGTTGCCTATCAGACTGACGTAAACTTAATAGTCGTAGCAGGCTGTAGAGTGATGATGCGTGTGATGTTCCGGGAAACAGTGCATGGCTGAGCTTTATAAGGGTTGTTTGTTTACCAAAACCCGGATAGGCAGAGATGCCGAAAGAAAACATTCAGGGAGTTCTACTAAGTAGAACTCCTTTTTTATCTGTTATCTTCCACCACTTTCTCCCTCATCTTCGGATCGAATTTCCCATTTCGGATCATTGCTATCTCCCGTTTGAACGGCTCGTAGCTTTTCTTGCTGTTTTCCGGGTCTTTGATGTATGGGGATTCCAGGATCTTTGGGACTTCCATGAAGTCCGGATGGTTCATGATGTACATGAGTGGCTCAAAGCCAATCTTGCCAAACCCAAAGTTCTCGTGTCTGTCTTTAGCCGCTCCCGGTTCGTTCTTGCTGTCGTTCATATGGAACACGGCTATCTGATCTTTGCCGATGAGTCTGTCGAACTTCTCCACGACTCCATCGAAATCATGTATGATGTCGTAGCCCGCATCGCTGGTGTGACAAGTGTCAAAGCACACACGAAGCTTGTCATTATGACTCACTCCATCATAGATTCGCGCAAGCTCCTCAAAGTTTCTTCCAATCTCACTGCCCTTTCCCGCCATGGTCTCCAGAGCTATGTGGCATGCGGTGTCCGCGGTCAGGACTTCATTCAGGCCCTTTACTATGCTTGCAATTCCCTTGTCCACGCCCTCCCCTACATGTGAGCCCGAATGAAGGACTATGGTCTGTGATCCCATCGCTGTCGCCCTGTCAATCTCCTTTGCGAGGAATTCCACTGCGATTTCATAAGTCGCAGGATTTACTGTATTTGCAAGATTGATTATATACGGCGCATGGACCACGAACTCCTCTATGCCGTTCTGAGCCATGAGTTCATGTGCCTCCTGTATCCTAAGCTCCGATATATCTTTGCGTCTCGTATTCTGTGGTGCGCCTGTGTAGAGCATAAATGTATTTGCGCCAAATGCCACAGCATCCTTCACTGAGCCTAGCATCATCTCCTTGCCCGACATACCCACATGACATCCTAATTTCAACATAATTTATCTCCATTCATTCTAAACTGGTTTCAGTTTACTCTATCCTCGCCGACTGCACAATACCCTGCCGCTGCAATCAATAAATAGCTTTTTCTAATTTTACCATATATTATGTAGACTGTTCGCAAATCATTTGGTAAACTAAATACCAGAAACCAACTTATATTATACACTTGGGAGAAAACCGCTATGCAATTAAAAAATGTACTAATCGTCGTAAATGACATTGAACGATCAAAAAAATTTTACAAAGATATCTTCGGGCTTGAGGTTATCTTGGACAACGAGGGAAATGTGATCCTGACGGGAGGGCTGGTCCTTCAGGATGCAACTATTTGGGCTGAATTCATTGAAAGTCTTGTAATTCCACATAACAATGCTTCGGAGTTATATTTTGAAGAAAATAATATCGAGGAGTTTGCACAAAAACTTGATGAGTCGCCATACGACATTGAATATGTCAATCGTCTCATGACTCATTCATGGGGACAAAAAGTCATCAGATTCTATGATCCTGACGGCAATCTTATCGAGGTTGGAACGCCATAATTTTTCCTATATCCATTCCCTCTATTTCATGTTACAATTAATGACATATTACCCAATTGGAGGACAAATTTTTATGAGTAACACAGGAAGAACCTGTAAGGTTCACTACACAGGAACATTCAACGACGGAACAAAGTTCGATTCTTCATATGACAGAGGCGAGCCTATCGAGTTCGTTTGCGGTGCAGGACAGATGATTCCGGGATTTGATCAGGCAGTTGAGGGCATGAACGTTGGCGATATCATCGATGTACATCTTCGTCCTGAGGACGCATACGGAATGCCTGACCCGGAGGCCATCATCAAGGCTCCTCTTGCAGATATGCCTGGCGCTGAGAATCTTGAGGTTGGCAATCAGGTATACCTTGCCAATTCCATGGGACAGCAGTTCCTTGTAAAGGTCATTGAAAAAGATGACGAATCCATCACATTTGATGCAAACCATGAGATGGCCGGCAAAGAGCTCAACTTCAAGATAGAGCTTGTATCAGTGGACTAATAGTAACGATACTTATGTTAGAAGGAACCTTTTCACACTTGACGTCAGTTCCGACGGTCTGTCCCACCCAATTGGACGGACAGTGTGATCCGATTATATAAGGAGGCGGGAATCGTGAACATTTACATAGACGAATCAGGTTCTATCAATAAATATGCCACAAACGATCAGTATTTCGTGGTGTCTATGATCCATGTCCTCGATCCCGTCGCCCTTGAGCGTGCTTACAAGAGATTTATTTCTTCCAACTATGAGATGCTTCTTGATCTGGACAGTGATAAGGTCGATGACATGACCGGCAAGATCACCAAGCACGGCGGGAGAATGTTCCGGGACGGCAAATTCCGTGAACTAAAAGGTGCACAGTTTGACAGAGACATGAAGCACATATTTGTGGATTACTTCTCCAGAAAGCATCACTTTGACGTGTACTATATCATGATGAAGAATGAAAATCTGCCGAACCGCTTCTTCGACAACATCTCCAGGACATTCAACTTCTCCATCAAATCTGCCCTGCTCTACTTCATACAGAATGGATATCTTCCTGACGAGGACTGCTTTCTGCAGCTTGACGAGAGGAATGAGCGGGTGGAGAACAAATCATTCCTTGAAAATTACCTGAACACTGAGCTTTCACTGTCAGGTCAGGTCGCAGGTAATTTCTCAGTGAGCTACTTTGACTCGGCCTGCAACAAATTTGTGCAGATAGCGGATGTATTTTCTAATCTGTTCTATTCTCACTTGCAGACCGGACACTATACTGATGAGCTGGAGCTTATGAGGGAACTGGGGATACTTAAAGGAGTCTATGAATTGACATAAATTAATTGTCAAATTTTCTGTTCTTACAATATATTGATTTTTTCCAGTATAAATTGTTTTCTCATTATGTATATTGTTTTTTCATTTTGCATATGATATAATTACCACAGAAATTAAAGAAGATATTTCTATCAGCTCTATACACTAAGCTGACGAAAACCCCAGAGGTTGCACCCTCTGGGGTTTTCTCCGTCTTTTGGGCAAGGCGACGTATTCCCTGGGCTGATCACCACACTACCTATCTCTATCCAGCCACTTGCAAATATAGTAAGCCACTATACCTGCCACAATAGAAATAACCAAAGAAGATATGATATCTATCATGCTCTACCCCCCTTTCTATGCCCATCTAGGGGTGGCAACTACAACAGTATATCATATCTCAGTATATGTTTCGACATACTAAACCATAATTATTGAAATTAGGGCTAAAAGTCCGTGCATACACGGACTTTGGATCGTTGTTCACATAATCAAAAAGGGATTGAACCTTGCGACCCATATCGCGGTTTCAATCCCTTTTTTGAAATATTTAAAATACCAATTGCCTCCGAGCGATGCTCACACAGAACACTTACATAGATAAACGCACTATCGAAGGACTTACTGTTGGTACTTATATATTATCACATTTTGTCTCATAAAACAATGAGTCTGCGTTAAATTCATAAATTTTTTTGAGACATTTCCAAATCGCAATTACTCTTTTGTCTGCTCTCTTCTGCTCCGTCCATGTCCAAACGCCAGATAGCCTATGAAAAGAACAAACAATGCTGCAACTCCCATCCAGATACACAGCAGTTTTGGTCCCTTCGGGGCAAATGTATCATAGTATCCCTTGAAATAGATTACCACAATTATAAGCGGCAGCACGTATGACATGTATTTTCTGAGGTACTGCGGAAACGGCTTACCGATACCGTTGTCTGCCTCAGCGACAAAGTTTTCAAATCCCCATCCATTCTTTCTTGTACAGAACAGGACAAAAAGTAATGATCCGAGTGGGAGGATATTTCCCGATACGAGAAAATCTTCCAGATCCATGATATTTGTACCCGCTCCCATCGGAGTGATTCCTGAGAGCACATTGAATCCAAGCACAGCCGGCAGGGAGAGCACTGATATCCCGATCAGATTTATAATAAGTGACTTCTTTCTCTTCCATCCAAACATATCTATACTTATCGATATGATATTCTCAAACACCGCAATAACCGTGGAAAGCGCCGCAAATGACATGAATATGAAGAACAGAATTCCCCACACTCTGCCTCCCGGCATGTGGTTGAACACATTCGGCAGGGTCATAAACAGAAGTGATGGTCCCTTGTCCGGGCTGATCCCGTACGCAAAGCATGCTGGCAATATAATGACTCCGGCCATGAGTGCCACAAATGTATCAAGGTACATAACACTCTTCGCCTCGCCAGACAATTTTCTCTCCTTGCCTATATAACTTCCAAATATCTCCATGGATCCCATACCTACACTGAGTGTAAAGAACGCCTGGGTCATGGCGTCAAATAATACATTGCCCCAGCCTCTGGCATTTGCACGCTCGATACTTGGAACAAGATAGAACTTAAGTCCTTCTTCGTTGCCCGAGAGCATGAGCGAATTCACTGCCATGACTATCATCAGAACTATAAGTGCAAGCATCATGATCTTTGTCACCCTCTCCACTCCGTTCTGAAGTCCCAGTGAACATATACCTATGCAGCACACGATGACCGCAAGTGTGATTGCGACCATAAGTCCCGGTGATGCAAGCATCCCTGTAAATTTGTCTTCTATTGCTTCTACTGACCCACCATGAAGCTGTCCTGATCCCATGACGTACACATAGTATACCATCCAGCCCGCTACCATAGTATAGAACATCATCAGCAGATAGTTGCCGGCATAGGCATACCAGCTGAATTTATGCCAGTTGCCGCCCTTCGGCGCAAGCTCCTTAAGCGCTGAACCAACGCTCTTGCCACTCCCTCTGCCTATCGCAAACTCACAGGTAAGGATAGGATATCCCAGAAGCAGCAGACACAGCAGATATATCACGATAAATATTGCTCCGCCATTCTGCCCGCATATATACGGAAACTTCCATACATTTCCAAGACCAATAGCACATCCCGCCGATACGAGGATGAACCCCAGTCTGGAGGCGAACTTTTCTCTGTCGCCGTTGTTACTTTCTTTACTCATACAATCTTCTTTTGCAGATGTCTGTAAAAATGGCACCTGCCTCCTTCTATTATATATTATCAGGATTATCAGGCTGGCACTATGTGTAGATTTTCAAAACCTGATACGCCCTTTGTCTGTGTCAAACATCTACTTCAAGCCATTACATTATGTATTTTCCATCTCTGCTGACACATACCTTGTGATTGTAACATATATCATTGCATTTGTGTGTTTAAACTTTTACAGTATAAAGCAAATTTTTTTCCGTATTTGAGCCAGATAAAATACAGATATTTTTATGTTTGCTGCGCGTTTTCAATGAGTATATTTTCCTGCAAAATAAATCTATTAATTTACATATAAAGGATTACATTTTTCCATATTATATTTTATTATAATGAGTAGAATGTTCTTAATACTAATAAGATCGTTCTCCGTATTTTGAGGCAGATTTCTGTGTGGGTTTGCAGTACCTTATACCTTAAACCACCAGCGCATAGCTGCAAGTGCGCTGCTCATATTATGGAGGAACGAATAGTAACGCATGCGCCGCGCGAAGTGCATTTATATGCGCATGCTGCATTTTTATAAGGAGGACATTTATTATGGCTACATGGCTTAAAGATGCAATTTTTTATGAAATATACCCACAGAGTTTCTACGATACCAACGGCGACGGTATCGGTGATTTTAACGGAATCACTGCAAAGCTTGACTATATCAAGTCTCTTGGATGCAACGCTATCTGGATGAATCCTTGCTTTGATTCACCATTTTCCGATGCAGGCTACGATGTAAGGGATTACAAGAAGGTTGCCGAGAGATACGGAACAATGGAGGACATAGAGAACCTCTTCGCTGAGGCTCACAAGAGGGACATGCACATTCTCCTCGACCTGGTTCCAGGCCACACATCTGAGGAGCATGCATGGTTTACCGAGAGCAAAAAAGCTGAGCAAAATGAATACTCAGATAGATATATGTGGACTGACGGATGGCTCTGTGGCGGTGCAGGTCTCAACTACATCGCAGGAGAATCACCAAGAAACGGTGCCTACATCGTCAACTTCTTCAAGTGCCAGCCGGCTCTCAACTATGGAGTGCTTAATCCAACTGAGAGATGGCACAAGAGCATGTACGATCCTGCATGTATCGCAACCAGAGAGGCTATGAAGGACATATGCCGCTTCTGGCTCGACAAGGGCTGTGACGGCTTCCGTGTAGATATGGCAGATTCACTTGTAAAGCATGATGATGCGAACAAGAGCGGAACAGTTGCCGTATGGCAGGACATTCTCGGCGATATACACGCTGAGTACCCTGAGTCAGCATTTGTATCTGAGTGGGGAAAGGCTGAACAGTCAATCAAGGCCGGCTTCGACATGGACTTCTATCTCGACTGGATGGGCAACGGATATAACTCTCTGGTAAGAGATTACGAAGCTCACCTGAATGCATTTGCATCTCTTCCAGAGTCACTTGACGACAGCACGGAGAACAACAGCTTCTTCAAGGCTGACAGCAAAGGAACCTGCGACCACTTCATTGATGAATACATGGGAAGATACGAGCAGATAAAGGACAAGGGTGCTATAGCCCTCATCACAGGAAATCACGACACTACACGTATCAGCTACGGACTCTCGGAGGATGAGTTAAAGCTTGCCTACGCATTCTTCCTGACAATGCCTGGCAATCCATTCATCTACTATGGCGATGAGATCGCTATGAAATTCAGAAGCATGGCAAGCAAGGAGGGCGGATTCACCAGAACCGGCTCAAGAACTCCTATGCAGTGGACAAGCGGTGACAACATGGGCTTCTCATCAGCGCCTGCCGACAAGCTCTATCTGCCGGTTGATCCTGCAGAAAATGCCGCAAATGTTGAGGCTTCCGAGGCAGATCAGAACTCCCTGCTCAATACAGTGAAGGCCCTCACTTCTCTCAGACGTTCACAGGCCGATCTGCTGGACAAGAGCAACCTTGAGATCATCAGCAGAAAGCCACTTGTATATAAGAGAGGGAATCTACTCCTTGCAGTGAACCCTAAGAATACGGACACCCAGTCAAGGAAGCTTGCTGAGCTGACTGGTGACGCAAAGGTTATCTATTCTATAGCAATAAACGGCACACAGCCAGGTATCGCTGACGGAGTTATCACTCTTCCGGCACAGAGCTTTGTTGTGATAAGCTGCTAATTTGGAACAATATATAACAACTCAATAACCATATAAAAAGGTCATTACATAATATGGCAATCATCCATACGGATTTCATTCCAAATGTGGATTGCACATATTATGCGATGGCCTCTTTTTATCTTCTTCCCTGTGGTCATCTCCCCAAACTTGTGGTAATATTTAATGGATTATATGCTCATGTGCCACGACAGAATAAGTGCACATGACATACAGGATTATAAAGGAGAACAAGATTATGAACATGCAGGAAGCTACAAGCATCATGAAGGCTGACAGCTACAAAATGGCTGCACTTTCAGAAGATACAAGAAACAATATACTAGTACATGTAAAGGACGCACTCATCGCACATAAGGATGAGATATTTGCGGCAAATGCAAAGGACATGGCTGCTGCCGAGGAGAACGGGATCGCAGCATCAGTCAAAAAGAGACTGAAGTTCGACGAGCACAAGCTCGCTGACGTGACAAATGGAATCGATGAGCTCATAAAGCTCCCTGACCCGGTTGGACAGATCCAGCTCAAGAGAGAGCTTGACGAGGGGCTGGTCCTTCAGAGAGTCTCCTGCCCTATCGGTGTCATCGGAATCATATTCGAGGCAAGACCGGATGCGCTGGTCCAGATATCATCATTGTGCATCAAGAGCGGCAACTGCGCAGTACTCAAGGGTGGCAAGGAAACTGCCAACACCAACAAGGCTCTCTTCGATGTGATCTACAGCACAGCCGTTGCAAACGGAGCACCAGAGGGCTGCATGCTCCAGGCAAGCCAGCACAACGAGATCGATGAGCTTCTGTCATGCAACAAGTCCGTTGACCTGCTCATACCTAGAGGCTCAAATGCATTTGTGCAGTATATAATGAACAACACCAAGATCCCTGTCATGGGACACGCAGACGGAATCTGCCACACATACATAGACAAGGATGCGGATATTGAAAAGGCAATCCCTATCATCATAGACGCCAAGACACAGTACACCGCCGCCTGCAATGCAACGGAGACACTTCTCGTCCACAGAGATGTGGCAAAAGAAATGCTTCCGGTCATGGCAAAAGCACTTAAGAAACACGGTGTAAAGCTCCGCGGAACCGCCGAGGCAGCGGAGATCATCAATCAGGCTGAACGCAATATGAGCAGCCATAACGTTTTTGAGATCATGGGAGACGACGATTTCAATACCGAGTATCTTGACCTGGTGCTCTCAGTCAAGATCGTGAACAATGTGCAGGAGGCGATCTCACACATCAACCACTTTGGTTCACATCACACTGACTGTATCGTGACTGAGAATAACGAGACCGCCGCCCTCTTCATGCAGCTTGTCGATTCGGCCGGAGTATACCAGAACTGCTCCACAAGATTTGCCGATGGATTCAGATACGGATTTGGCGCAGAGGTCGGAATCAGCACAAGCAAGATCCATGCAAGAGGCCCTGTAGGACTTGAGGGACTTGTAACCTACAAATACAAGCTTTACGGACATGGACAGATAGTTGATGACTACGCAACCGGAAAGAAGCAGTTCCATTTCAAAGACCTGTAGAATAATAAACGATCATCAGCGGGGACTCTCTCATGTACATCAGTCCTCGCTGATGCATTTACTATATAAATAGGAATTACATAAAAATGAAAACAATACTGAAAATATTCAAAAACGACCTGATCGGTATCAAAAAAAGTATACTCACAATAGTTCTCGCCGTTGGACTGTGCATACTGCCTGCGCTGTATGCATGGTTCAACATATTTGCAAACTGGGATCCATATGCCAATACCGGCAATATCAATATCGCCGTCGTCAACCTGGACAAGGGCTACACAGATGCGGACGGCAACGAGATGAACATGGGCCAGTCAGTGGTCGATAAGCTGAAAAGCCAGACCAGTATCGGCTGGGTATTTCCGGAATCTGAAAAGTCCGCCATCGGCGGTGTGAAATCAGGCACCTACTATGCCGCCGTCGTCATTGATGAGGATTTCTCCTACAACATGTTCAATGCCCTGACGGACAACTTCGTAAATCCAAGCTTCACCTACTATGAAAATGAGAAGAAAAATGCCGTGGCACCTAAGATAACCGACACTGCAGTCTCAACGCTCAAGACAAGCATCAACGAGACCTACGTCAAGGCGATATCACAGAAGCTTATCACTGCCATTGACGACTCCGACACAGATCTGTCGAAGGATCTCAAGGGAACGGATTTCATCACAGCACTCAAGACCGTCGATGACAATCTCGCCGGATACCAGAAAACCATAGATTCCATAATCAAGGCAAATAACAAACTCAAGACCAGCACAAAGCTCAAGGACGCAACTGACAAGAGCAGCAAGCTTCTGTCCGATGCGGGTTCCGCCATTGATTCAAGCATGTCCGATATAGACTCAGTGGGCTCAACCTACTACACTGTCAGGAATTCTCTTCAGGATCAGATTGACAGCATCGCGCAGGACATACAGAATCTGAAAAGCTCTGCAAAACTTATCCATATGAAGGATGATGCAGAGAACATATCTGCCGATCTTGAGAATATCAAGGCAGATGCAGACAAACTTCAGCAAAAGATCGATGCAGTCGACGAATATATCAAATCTCTTGACATAAGCAACACGAATGAGGTTTCAGATGCACTCAACAAGCTTGACAAGCTGAAAACAGAGGTTAAGAAGATTTCCTCTCTCACCGCCGACACCATCGATAGTCTGGATATATCTGCGATCACAAATGCAGAAAATGCCGTATCAGATAAGCTCGACCAGATCATCGACTCTGTCTCAGACATAGATGACACATTTACCAGCCAGGTCATTCCTGACATGGACAACATTATCCTGAACATCAAAAATGCACTGAAAAACGCTCAGGATCTGTTAAATACCCTGAATTCTACCATCAGCAGTGCAAGCTCTGTATTTGACAATTATAAGGTGACTATTGCATCAATGAACACCAGTCTCACAGACCTCTCCGATCTCATAAGTGGTATACGTGACAAGATCCAGACCTCCACAGACGAGATCAACAAGGCCGCCGACAGCGAGGTGACCGACATGATCATAGCCTTCCTCAACGGAGACTCAGAGGCGCTGGCGTCATTCCTGTCAAAGCCTGTTGCTGTCGAGGAACATTACTACTACAGCATTGCCAACTACGGCTCGTCCATGGCACCATTTTACTCAGTGCTTGCCATCTGGGTCGGAATGACAATTCTCGTCTCCCTCATGAAGGTGCATGTGAAGGATGCGGACTATCTGAAGGATGCCAGACCACACCAGTTGTTCTTTGGAAGATACCTTATTTTCTTCCTGCTGTCTCAGCTTCAGGTTCTGGTCATAGTGCTTGGAGATCTGTTCCTGCTGAAGATACAGTGTCTGCACCCATTTGCATTCTGGGCAACTGCGGCACTCGCAGGGCTGACATTTTCAATATTGATATATTCACTCACCATATCATTTGGCGACATAGGCAAGGCCCTCGCTGTTGTGATCATGGTGCTGCAGATAGCGGGGAGCGGTGGAACCTACCCTATAGAGGCTCTTCCGAACTTCTTCAGACAGGTGTACATATTCTTCCCATTCCCATATGCGATAAATGCAATGCGTGAATGTATTGGCGGAATGTATCACGCAGACCTGTTCAAATATCTGCTTGAATTGTCAATTTTCATTGTGGTTGCACTGGTCATAGGACTTATAATCAGAAAACCATTTATCCATATCATGCACTTCATCGAGAAACGTATGGAAGATACGGATATGATGTAATGCAAATAAGGAGGAACACCCATGAACGAAGATACAAATTCAAATACAACCAGCACCGAGCCATCTGACATAAAGTCCCAGGTGCTTGCATTCAGAGACAATGCCCATGCAGCAAATGTAAAAAAGCTGAAGGCGGGTATTAAGTGTATATTCACTGTTCCCGCATGCTTCCTTATCCTGCTCTTTCTGACCGGCAGCTCCAAGATCATATTTCTTGTTCTGTGGATCGCCAGCCTGTTCATAATCGCGGCGTATCTGATACATGTGGAATACTCGGATTACAAGGTACAGGAGATGGTTAACTCGCTTCAGGATACGGAAGATAATATTGACGGTCTCATCGACATCAACAGCATATATACAAAAGTCGCTGCACCGAAAAAGAAGCTGGACGACATAATAACAAATGTAAAAACAGACATTCAGACACAGATCACCGCCGTGCAGGACAAGGTGGCTGAGATGGCTGAGGCTGTGCAGAATGATCAGAGTGTGTCTGTGCAGTCTGATGAGCAAAACGAGACAGTTCAGACAGATGAACATTGCGACTCGGTTCAGACGGATGAACATGGCGACTCGGTTCAGACGGATGAACAGGATGAAGCCACAGAAAACACAGAAGCTGACAAGGAGGAATTATCATGAAAAACATTTGGCGTGTATACATATCTGATCTGCGCAGGATCACCACAAATGTTGTCGCACTGTCCATAGTCATGGGTCTGTGCATAATCCCTTCCCTGTATGCGTGGTTCAACATCCTGTCAAACTGGGATCCGTATGGAGAGTCCGCCACCTCACTCATGAAGATCTCCGTCTACTCTGAGGATGAGGGAATCGAGATGAGCGGAATAAATCTGACCATCGGAGACATGGTGATCGAAAGTCTTGAAAACAACAACACTATCGACTGGACATTTGCCGATAATAAAGATGAGGCACTTGAACTCATCGCCAGCGGGGAATGTTATGCCGGAATAATCATACCAAAGGACTTCACGGCGAACATGCTCAGCATACTAAATGGCAACATCGTCAATCCAAATATCGAATACTACGAGAACAGCAAGAAGAACGCCATTGCCACCAAGATAACCGGCAAGGTCAAGACGACCGTCCAAAACGAGATAAACACAAAGATCATAAGCACGCTGACCGAGGTATTTGCAAATGCCGGAGATTTCATTTCCGGAAATAACATAGACGGTTCAGACCTCGTTGCCGGTCTTGAGAGCAAACTGGAACAGATCTCATCCACGCTGGACAATTACGTCTATATGCTGAATACATTTTCACTGCTCACAGAGTCTGCATCAGATGCCATCGATACCACTCAGCTTCTGTTTCCAAGCATAGACAGCATGGCACAGAGCGGCTCAAGCAGTCTTGGAAATCTGAGTGACAGCGCAGGCATAAGCAGCGACGTTGCAGACACCTCGATATCACTGCTGAACACAGGTCTCGACATGATCTCTGACAGGCTTACAGAGCTTGGTAAAACCGTGGACAGCCTCTCAAGAACCCACGATATCGGATCAGTGTCAATCGAAACTGACCTCAATGGTTCCCTTGGCACCAATGTTCTGGACACCATAAACCGATTGATCGAAGCCCAGTCACCTATAGTATCGGATGCCAAACTTCAGTTTGAAAATCTGAACGAAGACTTAGCAAAGCTTGTATCCGACACAAGCCTGTCGGACGAAGAATTTGCATCACTGAAAAAAGCGGTATCGTCCGACATAAAGAAGTGTACAAATGACATTGCTTCAGTGAAGGATCTCATAAATAACGAACTTTCGCCTGAACTGAAATCTTCGTTAGAGAATATCCAGTCATCTCTGGCGCAGGCACAGACCGTGCTGGCAAATGTTCCGGGAAACTTCAACGATATCAGCAAGTCCCTGACCGAGTATCAGGACATTCTGAAGGACGGAACCTCAGACATCGCGGGAACGATCAAATGTCTGAAGGATCTCAAAGAAAGCATAGACAAGATCAAGGCCGACATACAGACGATCACGTCTAACAGCAGCTACCAGGATTTCATAAATGCCATCAAGGACAATCCACAGGTGATAGTGAATTTCATCTCATCACCGGTACAGATGAACACAGTTGCTGTATACGAGATATCCAACTACGGATCAGCCATGGCACCATTCTACACGGTTCTGGCACTGTGGGTCGGTGCTCTCATACTTGTGGCACTCATACACGTTAAGGTCAAGGACAATGAAGAGCTTGAGGGCGTGAAGCCTTACCAGAAGTTCTTCGGAAGATATCTTAACTTCTTCGTCATCGGACAGGTCCAGACAATCATAACCGTTATGGGCGATCTGTTCTACGTGGGAATACAGTGCAAACATCCGATAGCATTTGCACTTGCTGCCATGATGACGAGCTTTGTATTTACATTCCTGATCTACTCTCTCACCGTGGCATTTGGCAATATCGGTGAGGCCATCGCAGTTGTCATCATGGTCATACAGGTTGCCGGAGCAGGCGGTACTTTCCCGGTGGAAGTGCTCCCATCAGTGTACCAGTACCTTTACAAATTCATGCCGTTCTCATACTGCATGAACGCCCTCAGGGAATGTGTCGCCGGAATGTATCAACACACCTACGGCAAATGTCTTGCCACCCTGCTGATATATGTTGCGATCTCAGCGGTCATCGGACTACTGCTCGCAAAGCCTTGCGCAAAGCTTCTTGACAAGCTGGAGCACAGCAAGGAGAAATCCGGATTATTTATATAGTTAACGACTCAGGTAATTACTGTTTTTGACTGTTGCAATTTACGCCCATCTGCACTGTGTAATTTCACTGACAGGACTGTATCCGTATGAAGCTGTGGTTGTGAGGATATAATATGTGATTGACAGCGTTATTTAACTCCACATTCGGGTGATATGTCACCTCCCTAGGATTTTCTTATTTTGAGATAATTTGCTCGTCATTAGCACAAAAATATCTCTAAAATGATTATTTGCATGAAAAAAGGATAAAATTCCCTTGCTTTGTCCCAAATATCACTTTTCAGGACATTTGGCGAGAATTTTATCCTTTTTACACATGTAATCATGCTAAAAGTTATAATATTTCTTACTTGAAAAGATTGTCGTTCTCAAAATAGTCAATCTTCATAGCACGGCGCACATCTGCAAGCGTCTCTGCTGCCTTTGCTCTGGCAACCTCACTGCCACTCTTTAAGATGTCGTATACATCCTGTGGTCTCTTCTCCCACATCTGACGGCGCTCTCTGATAGGCGCAAGCTCAGCCTGAAGAACATTGTTCAGGAACTTCTTGACCTTTACATCACCGAGGCCACCTCTGGTGTAGTGCTCCTTGAGCTCATCCATACCACTGTAGTCTGGAAGGAACTCCTCAAAGTACTCTGGCTTGCTGAATGCATCAAGATATGTAAATACTGAATTGCCCTCGATCTGACCAGGATCCTCTACACGGATGTGGTTTGGATCTGTGTACATGGACATAACCTTCTTCTTGATATCTGCAGGATCCTCTGACAGGTAGATACAGTTTCCAAGTGACTTACTCATCTTGGCCTTACCATCTGTACCTGGAAGTCTGAGACATGCCTCATTGTCAGGAAGAACGATCTTTGGATCAACAAGTGTCTCACCGTATACCGAATTGAACTTGTGAACGATCTCCTTACACTGCTCGATCATAGGCATCTGATCCTCTCCAACAGGAACCTCTGTGGCCTTGAATGCTGTGATATCTGCTGCCTGGCTGATAGGATAACAGAAGAATCCAACAGGGATACTTGCCTCGAAGTTTCTCATCTTGATCTCTGCCTTAACGGTAGGATTTCTCTGGACTCTTGCCACTGTTACAAGGTTCATATAGTAGAATGTGAGCTCTGTGAGCTCTGGTACCATTGACTGGATGAATATAGTAGACTTCTCAGGATCTATGCCACAGGCAAGATAATCCAAAGCAACCTGCATAATGTTCTGTCTGACCTTCTCAGGATGCTCTGCGTTGTCTGTAAGCGCCTGCGCATCAGCCACCATGATGTAAATCTCATCATACTTTCCTGAATTCTGAAGATCGACTCTTCTCTTAAGTGATCCTACATAATGTCCCACATGAAGACGGCCCGTAGGACGGTCGCCTGTTAATATTACCTGTTTCATAACCTTCTCCTTTATATTGTATCTTTTATACCTGTCATTTATATATCTTTTTATAATCAGTCAGCTTATTTTTTACCCACTGCCAGCCTCACCGATTACTCGGCCAGCAGCTTACTCAGCTCATACTGGAAGGAATCGATCTGATTGTTCTGTATATCAATTGCCTCTTTTATATCATAGTCTATAAGTATATCGTTCTTGATAGCTATCATACGATTTGCCTTGTCCTTCTTGAGTACATCAACGGCATACGCACCCATGAGTGAGCCATACATCCTGTCCTTTGCCGTTGGCTGTCCGCCTCTCTGTATATAGCCAAGCACCGATACCCTCGACTCTATACCAGTCTTATCAAGAATCATCTGTGCAAGCTCTGGAGCATCTGTAACACCCTCGGCCACAACCACCAGATAGCTGTTTCTTCCGTCAGCATGCTTTGCCTTTATCGTATCTATGATACTGTCATAGTCACCATCCCATTTTTCAGGAATTATGATGGCATCAGCTGATGTCGCCATGCCTGCCCAGAGCGCTATATAGCCTCTCTTTCGTCCCATGACCTCCACGACGCTGCATCGTCCGTGGGAAACCGATGAATCTCTTATCCTGTCAATGGCCTCCATGGCTGTATTCGCCGCTGTGTCAAATCCCAGCGTATACTCAGAACATGCAACATCTCTGTCTATTGTTCCAGGGATGCAGATGGTATTGATACCCTCATTCTGAAATGCTATGGCTCCACGGAGTGTTCCATCCCCACCGATGGCAACAAGCGCATCTACATCGTGATCTCGCAGATTCTTTGCCGCCTGCTCGCGGTATTTTTTCTGTAGGAATCGCTCGCTTCTGCTGGTGAAAAGTATCGTTCCACCCTGATTGTTTATGTTCCTGACGTCCGCCAGGCCAAGCGGCTGTGTCTCCCAGTCAATAAGTCCCTCGTAACCACGCATCACACCGACTATCTCTATTCCACTGTTGATGGCTGATACAACCACAGCCCTCACAGCTGAATTCATGCCCGGAGCATCTCCTCCGCTGGTCAGAACCGCTATCTTTCGTATGTCACTCATTTGTATGTCCTCTAATTATTTTTATACTGAAGCTCCTGCTTCTTGGCAGTAACCCTTGTATCCTTCTCTACTGAGTTGGTGATAAATGTATTACCACCCACAACAACGTTGTCCTCGATGATAGTCTCTCCTCCAAGGATGGACGCGCCTGAATAGATGGTTACATTGTCACCGATGGTTGGATGCCTCTTGGCTCCCTTGAGTTTCTGACCTCCCTGTGTAGAGAGTCCTCCAAGTGTCACGCCCTGATATATCTTCACATGCTCGCCGATAACAGTCGTCTCGCCGATAACGATTCCAGTACCATGGTCAATAAAGAAATACTTTCCTATGGTGGCCCCCGGATGAATATCTATTCCGGTCACGCTGTGGGCGTGCTCAGTCATGATCCTTGGTATCATCGGCACATCCAGCAGACAAAGCTCATGTGCCATACGGTATACAGATATGGCATACAGTCCAGGGTATGAAAGTATGACCTCATCCTTGCTGCCCGCAGCAGGATCTCCGTCAAATGCCGCCTGGATATCAGTCTCAAGATAGTCTCTTATCTGAGGTATCTTATCCATGAATTCATATGTTATATCCATCGCCTTATCCTCAAGCTCAGCATCTGTGAGCTCAGGAAACTTTTTGCAATACCTGAGAACTATCATGATCTGTTTCTTCAGATGGAATATTACATCCTCTATGATAACAGACATGTTATTCTTCAAGCTGTATATCTTATACAGCTTGTCGCTGTAATAACCCGGATACAGAATCTTCATGAGTTTGTCGATCACATCGATAATGGCTGTCTTATCCGGCTCGTTGCACAGATCCGTCTTGTTGATGGCTCTGTCATCGCCGAAATCATCCAATATCCTCTGCACGATTCCCTCAATTCTCTGTTTATCTGATCTATCCATTACTTATTCAGATCCTTTCTAATAATATCTCCCAATATCACCTGCCCAGCCAAAATCTGCCGCGATGATATCTTCATATTATAATATGTGCTTAAGTCGATAAACACACAGCTATTCTAACAAATTATGCACGTTCATTCAATAGTGGGATTATGCGTACAAATTATCCGCAATCCGATTGCAGAGATTACTGCTAAAAACAGTGGTTCAGAGGAATGGAATTTTTCCACTCCTCTTTTTCTCATACCAGACGCAACATCACCATATAACTCACAGTCCCCAGCAGGATACTCAGAAGCGTATTGTGCCTCCATTTGTATGTACCGCCTGTCACCAGAACGCCAACGAGACTTGGTATTCCAGTTGCCACCGGAGCCGCCACCGCCCCCTTCAGACAGTACACTATGAGCACCGCCATGATGGTCGCCGGAAGCACCTTCCCAAGCTTTACCAGCATCTCCGGCATCTGTCTTTTTCCATTAAATATGACAAATGGAAGTGCCCTCAGTGCAAATGTCACAACTGCCGACACCGCAATTCCTATCAATATATATTTCGTATTCATGATATTTTCCTACTTTCTCCTCATATTCCACACCACAAGCACCGCTGACGCTATGATGAGTGACGGCAGAAGGAAATACTGCGGTCCAACTACCAGCAGACACACTGCCGCTATCACAATTCCCGCAATCGCCGGGATATGGCTCTCCGCCTTCTCCCACTGATCGATAAATATGATGACAAACAGCGCCGTCATACAGAAATCAATCCCCGTCATATCAAACGGAATGATCTGCCCCAGGATTCCCCCGGCAACCGCACCGATCATCCAGTAACACCTCGACAAAAAAGCCACCCAGAACATGATGCTCTGTTTCTCCTTACCAGTGTCCGGCAAGGTGCAGTTCACAGCATAAGTCTCATCCGTCATTGTATGTATCATATATAATTTCCGCTTTCCCATGCGGTTGAACTCATCCACAAATGTCAGCGCATAGAAGCTCTGCCTGCTGTTCATCAGAAATGCAGTGAGCGCCATGGTGAGTATGGAGGCTCCGCTTGAAAGCAGTGTCACAAGCACAAACTGGTACGCCCCCGTGTACACCGTCAAACTGACCAGCAATGAATAATACCATTTGAATCCGGCATTCTCCATCATGATCCCATATGCCATGCTGACGAACAAATAGCTGCACATGATTGGGATTGATTTGATGAATGCCTTTCTGAATATATTTCCCACGATTTTTCCTCCAACAAAACAATCGTGGTTATCCTAGTGTTTTTATAGGATAACCACAACTATTCTAACATACTAAATGTTTGATGGGCAATAGCTCAATTTGTAGCTCAAATTCTCCGTTTTGTATACTTTTCTAAAGCTTTCATTAACTCTCTTTCAAGTCCCTTGAATTCCAAGCCGCTCTCATGTATTCTCAGTGACATATATCTTTTATAAAACTGTAATCCTAATAGGGAAATTGACATTTCTTTTGTATATGTTATAATCATAGTCAATCGGAGGCTCCTGCCGTTAAGTGGAATACGAAAAGCGTTAGTTCTACCGAGGTGGAACTACAATTATTGGCTATGTGCATTATGCGCATAGCCTTTTTTATTTATTAGTAAGCCCCTACATCCAAATTTTTCATTTAAAGAGGAATATATGACAAAAAATCGTTTACATCTATATCGAATAGATATGAAATACATACGAGAACTACATAAAGTTTGTGATCATGTACCATCTGTAAGCCCTCAATTAGGCAAAGATAACAGGCACTTTATTGGCATCATTGTTATGATTAATAGTAGAATGTATGCCATTCCGATAACAAGACATGACGGCAAGCCTCAGAAAAGGAAAACACTACATAACAACGCTGGTTATACAAAAGTCATTACCGAAACCGGACGTTTTGTAAGCGGAATAAATTTTATTGATATGATTCCTGTTACAGAAAAACAACTTTTACCAATGGATGATTATTCTATAAGAAAAAATGACTCTCGTTTGGAGAAAAATAGAAAACGAGACTTAAAATTTATATCTGATTATGTAAACGAAGAGGATCACTCTAGAGAAATAGCGAATAAAGCAATAACATTATATAACCAGTATATTAGCAATGAACCTTTCAAAATAAGAAAGTATTGTTTACCTTTTAACGAATTAGAAATAGTGTGTGATAAATACAACAAAGTCACGACCTAATCTGCACTGATATCCCCGGATTCCCGGACAGATACCACTCAGCATCAACGTCGTGACTTTATTTGTATTACATCTTCAATTTATCTAAACCACTTCTCTCTGTCCTCTCACAGCCCCTCTATATATAAACACCGCACACACAGCCGTTATAAGCTCTGCTACCCAAAACGCATTCCACACACCAGCAGGTCCGAAACCACAAAGCCTTGAAAGTATCCATGCAGCCGGGATTATGACAACCACATATCTGAGCAGGGATATGAGCAGGGACGGAGTTCCCTTCCCCAACCCCTCAAGTGCCCCCGATGCAGTTACCGACACAGCCGACACTACAAATCCGGCGCATATGATGCGCAGTGCTGTCCCACCCGCATTTATTGTAGACACATTCTCTGTGAACATACCTATAAGCCTTTCCGGGATGAGTAGGCACACAACTGTTCCAGCCAGCATGATTCCAACATTTAATGCAAGCGTTATGGTGAATATCTTCTTCACCCTGGCATGCTCTCCGGCACCATAGTTATAGCCTATGATAGGACGCATTCCCTGAATGATTCCATTTGCCGGCATATACAGGAATGTCTGAAGTTTGTAGTACACGCCTAGGATCATGACATAAGTTGCCGAATACATGCTGAGTATGGCGTTGAGTGCGCTTGTGAGCAGAGAAGGCAGTGCCATATTGAGTATAGCAGGTATGCCTATGGCATACAGCTTCTTCACCATCAGACCGCCCTCATGCAAATGCCTTATGCCGAACTTCACATTTATCGGTCTTCCAAAGTACACAATAAAATAAATGATCAGTGTAAACACCTGTCCCAGGCCAGTTGCCAGTGCAGCGCCTTCTATACCCATTTCAGAAAATGGTCCCGCACCAAATATCAGCAGCGGATCAAGCACTATATTCACAATGCAGCCGCCCATCAGTCCAACCATTGTAACTATCATGCGTCCAACCGACTGGAACACCTTCTCAAATGCAAGATCAACCGAAATAATTATAGAAAATCCAAATACTATGTCAGCATAACGACAGCCAAGGTCAAGGACGTCTCCACTTGCCTTGAAGGCTCTGAGAAACGATGGAATAATGGCAATACACACGACTGTCATCACTATTCCCTGTATAACAGCAAGAAACATCCCCCAACTAGCTGCACGATCTGCCCGCTCATTGTCCTTGGCTCCAAGATATATGGCTATCACCGCGTTTATTCCAACACCAAATCCGATCGCCACAGCATTTACAAAATTCTGCAGTGGAAATACATACGAAAGTGCTGTCATCGCATCCTCACTTATCTTAGCCACAAAGAAACTGTCAACTATATTGTACAAAGCATTCACCATCATCGATATAACCATAGGCAGTGCCATGGACATCAAAAGTGGGAACACCGGCTTTTCTTTCATAAAATTCTCGTTCATAAAACCTCCATCCCCGGATGGCATAAATAAAGCCCCACAACCTTGCGGTTGTGGGGCGAAAAGATGACCTGATCCGGAAAAATCCACCAACTTGTTTTCGTTAAAATTATTATGTATGATTTTATACTTCAACCAGCATATATGTCAAGATCCTGTACGACCACAAAGTAGCCTCTGTCACCATCCTCTTCCACTGGGATAGCATGTATAAGGCTTGCACCCCCATGGTTGTTTGCACAGCTGACTGACAAAACCCCTCTGAGGAAATTTTCTGTCTGATATTCCGTATTGCCGCCTGTGTAACTCTCCATGCGCTCACGGCTGAGAAAATCTCTGACTATTTTTCTTGACCGATCCGAGTCAAACCGGTTACTTATCAATCCAATTACTTCATCGTAGTTATTCGCACAAGATACAGCATTGTTCAGCTCAGAATCGCCTTTTATAACACGGTATTTATCGTTCTCATAATTAACATATATAATATCAGTATACATATATGCGATCCTTGCCTCTACCCTGGATTGAGCCTTTTTTATATCAGACTCTATCTTGTCAAGTACGGTCACTCTGTCCGTACCATCCCTGTTGATGCTGTGGATCACGCTGACATTCTTGCCCTTCTTTTTTGCTTCATACAGCGCAGTGTCCGCGACATTCATACACTCTTCTGTGCTGAATCCTGAACCATTGATCTGACATATACCAGCACTGCAATGGACATTCTGCCCTCTCTCCATTGTCTTGCGCTGAAGTTTTCTGGCAAATCTTATCACCTTTGACTCCAGAACAGATATATCCGATAAGCCCTTGTGAAGCACAACATACTCGTCTCCACCATACCTGCAGGCAACGTCCTCTTCATAGCAGTCACTCCGGAGAAACTTTGCCACCTTCTCAATCCAGTAATCACCAACTGCGTGACCATATGTATCATTTACACTCTTGAAATCATCTATATCCACAAATACAAGAGAAGCACTATCTTCGTCAGTCATGTTATCTATATACTCTCTTATCCTCTGCATTCCGGCTGTCTTGTTGTACATGCCGGTCAGAAGATCATGCTCAGCCTCGTACTTTGTACGCTCAACCTCCTGTCTGGATCTCGCAAGTGATCTGTCCATCTCGACCATATCAACTGCAAACATGATCTGTGTAGAAGCCACCACAGATATCGTCTGGAATGAAATCCCATAATAGAATATGACAACAACCGTGGATATACATGGCAGGATAAAATACAAAACACTTGACCAGAAAACTCTTTTTTCCAGTCTTTTTTTATACTGCAAAAGTATCGAAAAACTTAGAACAAGTCCTGCTGCTGCAATAAGCTGCGACAACAGATAACCGCTGCTCCTGTTATAGAAGTTGTTATCATCTATATAATAGAACAGCTTGTCACTGAACTGGGATATAATGAGCAGGACTATCCCAGCAGCACTCAGAACTACCACGCCCCTTGCTTTCGCTGGCATCTTCGTCTCTCCTCTGTTGAGAATGACAAGAAGATAAAACGTAAACAAAGTCATATATAAATAGTTGATAAAGAACACGGCAAAATTGCTTATCTTCAGCATGTAATAGGCTGTCTGTCCTGTTTTTCCCTGATAATACCATGACAACATATCTGCAGCCAGCAGGATGATACATGCAGCCTCCATACATAGACTCACATTCTTTTTATCTCTATTATTATTCTTCTGAAGGAATATAACCACAAATGCAAACAGACAGATTAATATTCCCCACATTTCAAATGCTATATTAAATACAGCAGTCCTATCCACTAACTATGCGCCCCCTTAAACTTCCTGGCGATTTATTGTAGTAATTGTACAATTTGATTTGTGCAACATTTTCTCAATTTTATAAGTTCATATGAGAACCATTCTATATATCATACCTTAATTTGTCAATTACTAGATAACACATATTTATGGAATTTTGTCGCCACAGGGGACATATATGTCCGGCTGTCATGAACAACATAATAAAGCCTGTCAACCAGCTGATGTTTTATGCTAAGAACCTTCACATCAAGCCTTTTGAGTATATCCATGTAAGGGACTACCGCTATTCCAAACCCTGCTGCCACAAGTCCGGCTATGACCTCATCCTCCTCCGTTTCGCATGCTATCTCAGGAGCTTTGCCAAGTCCTTCAAACATCTCATCCACCAGGCTTCTCATTCCAGATCCCTTCGAAAAATATACGTGTTTATATCCAAGTGTATCCTCAAGTGTCACCGAATCCCTATCTGCCAAATAATGTCCCGACGGTGCTATGACAACAAGATCCTGTCTGCCGACAGGAACGGCGGAAAATCCCATCGTCTCAGGCGGTCTTGAACAGAAAACCATGTCATATTTTCTGGCCGCAAGATCATCAAGCAATTGCCCTGTGGTCCCTGTATGAAATGTAAACGACACATTTCTGTTTTCAGCTTTCTTCAAATACTCCGCTGCCAGACGCGGTACAAATTCCATTCCAAGAGGTCTTATGAGACCAAGCCGTATCACGCCATCCCCGGCAGCCTCCTTTTGTATGGACTCCACCCCCGCATCAAGCGTGCCAAGCGAACGCTCTGCACATGCAAGGAATTCTCTGCCAAATGCAGTGAGCTCCGTATTGCGCCCATTCTTTTCAAAAAGCATTACCCCAAGTTCTTCCTCAAGCTGGGATATTGCGTGACTGAGGCTTGGCTGCGTTATATTCAGATTTCTGGCCGCATTTGTATAATGCTGAACATGGGCCAGTTCAACAAAATATCTAATATATGACAGGTTCACTTATAACTCCCCCTTTTCATTATTTATACATGATCCTATTCATATTTTAATACAATCCGAATATTTTTTATAGACAAAATCTATCAAACCATAAAAACTATTTATTTGTTATATGATGTTGTCGGTGCTACAATCAAAAACCGCAGGGATATATATATGAAGTCTTAGACAATTAAAGCTCCCCTGATGCTGGGGAAATCAAAGTATATGTTATAAAACGCATCATATATGAAAGAAATGAGGAAAAGCAGAAAATGAATACTCAATCAGGAAATGCACATCTGCATAACATGTGGGGCGAGATCGCCCTGATAACAGCAGTCACCATCAACAGTTTCGGAGTGGTTCTCATGCTCTATTCTGCAGCAGGAATATCGGCAATATCCAGCGTGCCATACGCATTCTCGCTGGTTCTTCCAAGACTGACTCTCGGAACCTGGACATACATATTTCAGGGCGTACTTATTCTCACTCTCATGATCATGAGAAGGAAATTTGTCCCCCAGTACCTGTGCAGTTTCATAGTTGGTTTCGTATTTGGCAAGATGCTGGATATCCATGAGATGTGGATCGGGGCTTTGCCAACTGCCCTCCCATGGAGAATCCTTTACTTTGTGATAAGTTACATTTTGATATGTATCGGAATCGCACTGTCCAACAGATGTGGACTTCCGATCATCCCGACAGACCTTTTCCCAAGAGAGCTGTCTGAGATTATATCGGCAAAATATTCCAAGGTTAAGATTTCGTTTGATGTGATCTGCCTTGCAACGACAGCTGCCATGACAGGTTTTATCCTCGGTCATATCTACGGCCTGGGAATCGGAACAGTTCTTGCTGCATTCACCATGGGCAAGGGAATCGCCATAGTTGGAAACGCCATGGACAAACATGTTACAATAGCTCCATACATAATAGCGCACATAAAGCGCCACGGCAGCCACAAAGCCCAGTACGCAGGACACTAAAGTGTTTTTCCCCACGACCAGGCACGCAGATAAAAAATAACCATATATATGCCAGTCGGTAGTGAAGGCTCCATTGGTTCGATCAGTTACCTGCTAAGGCGAAGCAAACAACGCCCTTATCGTTTGCGTAGCCGCATGCATATGTAACTGGTCGAATCAATGGAAGCCGAACGTGACTGCATATATATGATTATTTTTTATCGTCCGTGCCGTCCGTCAATTAGGCATTTGCCAGCTGGCGTCCAAGCTCCTTACACTCCTCAAGGCCTTCTGCGTCAGGTGTCTCATGGCACATAAGTCCGGCGCCGCCTACGAGTTCTGCGCCTGCTGACTGCATTCTCGCCTCCCAGTCGCGCATCCACTCGCCATCTCCCCAGCCGTATGAACCGAAGAGTGCGATCTTCTTGCCTGAAGCAAATCCCTCAACCTCAGCAACAAATGGCTCCATCTCAGCCTCCTCAAGCACCTCAGCTCCCATAGCCGGGCATCCAAGTGCAAATACTGGTTCATCCTTGAGTGCATCCGGTGTGATGCTGCTTACAAATACTACCTCCGCTTCCTTTCCGGCATCTCTCACGCCATCCGCAATAGCCTCCGCCATCATCTGTGTATTTCCGCCCTGTGTCCAGAATACGATATTAATTTTGCTCATAATAATCCTCCTTATGAAATTATATGTAAAAGGGGGCTTTCCCTATACATCCTTGTAAACTGTGTTTATCTGCATCTTTCCATATACTTCTACGCCGCGTTTCTGCTCGCCGTGTACATCCCCATGATATCCCTCATATGCAGTCCATTTGAAAGAAATTGAATAAGTCTCTCTTCCGCACATTCAAATATATGAAATGTTCTCCGCTTTGATTCAGCATTCTCATATACCTTCCAATAACCGGAGCAAAGTGCATTTCTTCCGTTCTGCAGAATAAATCCCTCCACATCCTCTGGCGGGTATCCCAGCAGCAAGCCCATCTCGTGTGGGAACCACTCCTTGCCAAGAGCTCCATCGCCACAAGCCTGATCTTCATGTGCCGGTTGTTTTGAGGTGAATCTTCCTCTGCTCTTTAAGTACTGCTGATATTTTTCACGAAACACCGCAAGTATCTCAGAAAGCTCCATGTCCTCATATCCCAGCTCAGACATAAGTCTTTGCACATCATCCCTCTGGACAAATGCCCTGAGCTTTGCCGCATTGTAGATAAATACATTTACCCTGCCACAGGTTGCTCCCAGTGTGTACATACATATATCACTGTCCTTCAGTATCTCCACCATCTGACGATATCCGCTGAGTTCTATGTTCAGCAGATTTGACACCTTGACACCCGTTATCACCGGTGCACATTGAAGTGCCATCTGAAGTTCCACGTCACCGAGCTCCATGCCCTTCATGATCTCCCATGTATTTTCACTCATACAAAACCTCCTTGTGACAAATAGGTTCGGTTAGCCTTGTCTAACTCTAGTGAAAATACTACATGATTCCTCCCCGAACGTCAATAACCCGGAGTGAGACATTTTCTCACTCCGGGTTATCTTGTTGATTAAAAATATACATTTATAAATTCTGCTTTATCATCGTCCTGCGTGGCTCTTTATTTCCGCCTGTTACCATATTGAGCAGCCGCCACACACCATATGCACAGATTCCACACACAGCCACAGGTACAAGGAGCACTACTATGACTCCTGTGCAGACTCCTGTAACCAGGTATCTAAACCATTTCATCACATCACCATTCCTCATATCTACTGCCATCTTAATGCATTCCTCTCATTACATTATAAGCTGATCTTCTTAGTAAGCAGTGTCGCACTTCCTATATAACTGCCGATCATGCATACAACATAGAGAATAAGCTGCGGTATGTTCTTATACATCGCGTCAAGCATAGTCTCCACCTGCACGTTCTTCCCAAGGTGCGGAAGCTTGTATGCTATGTAGCTCACCAGCACATAAAGAGCCACAAAAAGTATAAAGCTGACAACGCCCTTTATCTTCTTATTCTGGAGCACTGTGGAAGACAGTGACACTGCGAGGTACGCTATGGTGATCATTGTATAGAATTGAATAAGTGCTACTACTATGAACCCTGCAACATTTGCAATGACACTTCCTATTGACAATCCTCTTGTTCCCAGAATATCATCCAGCACAAGCTCAACGCCAGCTACACCGCCGTTATGTGACTTAAGCAGGTTATAATCAACAACTATAAGCAGTCCAAGAAAGGCCACAAGTGTCGCACCGGTGAGCAGGATTGAAAGCAGCTTTGCACCGATAATCTTGTAATTTGAAATTGGCGTCATAAACACCATATACCCCGTCTTGTTCTTCAGATCCTGACTATATATTATCACACCATATATCAAGACGAACATAAACGAAGCCCAGCCTCCCATCACAAGGAAGATGATACCAAGTCCAGCTAACAAATCCTTTTCTGCAAATATTCCAATCACGAACAGCAATTCTGCTGCCGCAAGAGCCGTTATAACCACCAGAAGTGGAAATACTCCACGTCTGTATTCATATTTCATCATCTTTAACATAATATCTATCTCTCCTTCATCAACAAATTTAACTATCCAATATGTATCGCCCCTCTCGCTCACACGAGCGGGGCAGGTCGTCGGAACCGATTCCTATTATGAACTTCGTTCATAGCGGTTCCTCCTAAGCATATATTTCCTTATACATATCAACTATCGACTTGCCCCTGCTCACTCGCAGCTCCTCCGCATCACCCTGAAGCACACAGGTGCCATTCTTGATAAAGAATGCGTGATCCACGATCCTCTCAAGCTCATCCACAAGGTGGCTCGACATGAGCACGGCTGTGTCATCCGATATATTCCGGACAATCGTGCTGATGATCTTCTCCCTAGCTATGATGTCTATTCCGTTCAGTGGCTCATCAAGCATAACGATCCTGCTGTCTCTGGACAGAGTAACCGCTATCTTGAGCTTTGCCAGCATTCCTGAAGACATGCTCTTCGCCTTCTGATCCGGATTCAGCTCCATCTCAGCAAGCAGTCCCATGTATTTGTCATAGTCAAAGTCATCAAAGAAATCTTTGTAATACTTTCCTATGTCCTTACAGTTCATATATCCGAAGAAGAACGCCTCCGTCGGCATATAAGCTATGTCCTTCTTTGACCTGTATGTCATAGGCACTCCATCTATTGTGATAGTTCCTGAGTCCGGCTTGACCAGGCCGGCTATGATCTTCATAAGTGTTGACTTTCCACTTCCATTTGGACCGAGCAGCGCATATATGTGTCCCGGCTCTATCTCCAGCGACAGGTCGGATATCGCTGTGGTGGTGATATACTTCTTAACAAGATGTTCGCATTTTAACATTGTATCATTTCCCTTCTTTTTTATTACTTCTTACTTTCCAAAGTGTTCTTTTAGCAGTTCAAGGATCTCGTCCTGTGAAAATCCCATACCGGTGAGCTGTTCATCAAAGCTCTGTATGATTTCCTCTATTCTTTCCTTTTTCAGGTCGTCTATGACCCTGTCATCCTCCGTCACAAATGTTCCTATTCCACGTCTGGTATAGGACAACCCCATAGACTCCATCTCGCTGTAAATCCTCGCTGCAGTATTCGGATTTATCTGGTATTCTATGGCAAGTTCTCTTGATGACGGAAGCTTAGATCCCAAAGGCAGTGTGCCCGCTATGATCTTCTGCTTTATATCCTCTATGACCTGAAGATATATGGGGATATTCGTCTTAAATTCCATCACACACCTCCTCCTTGTATGTTGTCTAGCTCTTCTGTACTGCTGTACTAGTTGAATAGTACACTAGTATCATGGTGTTGTCAACTGTATTTTTAAATAAAGCATATTTTTTTAGTTTTTTGTCATCTAGATAGTAACTCATGCATCAGGTCATCTCGCCATCTTTGCTTATTACCTACATTTTATCTCATATACAATGTTTTCACTTAAAAGATAAAAAATTATCCATAAAACACATTATTCTGTGTCCTACGGATAATTTTTTAAAATTTTTTCTTTTTTAGAGCTTTTTCATCTATTTGGAGATAATTTTATATCTTTTCCCTGGTTATCCCAACAGCCACTAGAGAATTCATACAAATTAAATTTCTAACAAGCCCTCAGCACCAGTGCTTGCAGCTCGCACACATTCATATAAAGCTTCTCAACTCTGTCTGCAAATGTCGATGTGGAGAATTCATCTGCCGACTGCACTGCATTTCGTCTGAGCTGATGCCTTAAAGCAGGACTCATATCAAGCCACTTCACCAGCGCAGTTTCAAATGTTTCCTCATCAGTAAATTTCCAGCCATTCTTTCCCGGATCAACCACATCTACAAGGCACGGATCCTCTCTGCACAGAAGCGGCACTCCCGCTGCCAGAGCTTCTACATATGTAAGCCCCTGAGTCTCGCTCGTGGATGCACTTACGAAGAAGTCACCAACCTGATAATACTCAGCCACCTTATCAGGCTCGATCATGCCTGTAAATATCACACTCTCTGAGATTCCAAGCGCTCTTACCTGTTCCTCTACCTCCGCCCTATATGGTCCGTCTCCAACTATCATGAGGATTGTCCCATACCCGTGCACTCTCTTCTGGCATCTAAGTATCTCCTGGATATTCTTCTCCTTCGCCAATCTGCCAACATAGAGAAGAACTGTCTGGTCATCACTGAGTCCGTACTGCTCTCTGATTCTGTGTCTGCTGTCCGTTCCAATATATTTTCCGAATTTATTCATGTCGATTCCAGAGGGGATCACCTCAACAGGACATAACACATCATACTTTTCAAGCACATCCTCTATCTTCCTGCTTGGTGCTATCATGGCATCGACCCTCGATGATAACATCCTGGTAAGTTTCTGCACAACTTTGCGTCCCCACGCTGCATTTGGCGAAAAGTAATGAGTGTAATCCTCGTATATCGTGTGGTATGTGTGCACTATCGGCGCATTTGTCTCATCTGCTATCTTCTTCGCCATGAAGAAGGTTGAGAACTCGCATTGGGAATGTATGACATCTGGTTTCCATTCTATGAGTTTGTCTATGACCGCCTTGATAACAGGCATCTTAAGCCTCGCCCCCGGATAAATCTTTCCGGCACCTACTGACGCCGCATATATCACATCTCCAACTATATATGTGTGGTGATTTCTCGAGAGTGTAAGTATCTTTACCTCATGTCCTCTTTTCTTAAGTTCATTTGACAGATTTACAACCGATGTCACAACTCCATTTATAACAGGTTCATACCAGTCCGTAGTAATAAGTATCTTCATGATCTATCGTCTCCTTCTATTTCAGGCGGCTTTCATTCTGTCCATCACCACCTGCACCTTATCCTCATATCAACTACTTTCTGGTTATTACTCTGCCATACACTTATAAATTTTCGTTGTAACAAATCTAAATATTATATAAATTGTATCTATGGGCACCCCATAAATGTATCTACGGTCACCCCATAAACGGATAGTTATCTGTCATTGATTGATTATCAGTTTCACAAAAGTTTCTCGGATATTCCTGGGTGAATTTCTTGACAATTTATTTAGAAAACTCCTTGCATTTTTTTCAGAATCTTCTTATACTATTATGGCAGTGTTGATATAACACTATCGGTGCGTGGCTCAGCTTGGTAGAGCGCTTCGTTCGGGACGAAGAGGTCGTGGGTTCGAATCCCGTCGCACCGATTTTTTATGCGCAAAAATATCTTGATTTCCTGTCAGAATATCACATCTGATCTCTTATCCGAATCAGTCTTGAAATACTCCACCATATTGTGACCCGTTATGTCTGCAACCACCGATGAAGGGAACTGACTGCACAGATTGTTATAATTTGTCACACCTGCATTGTACAGTCTTCTTGCCGCCTGGATGTGCTCCTCCGCATTTGTGCAGCTGTTCTGAAGGACCTCTATATTCTTGCCCGCCGTCAATTCCGGATACGCCTCCACTACTGCATTTATCTGATCCGAAGCGTTTTTCATAAGCGTCTCCACTCCTGTCTTTTCATCAGGTGTCATTCCTTTCCTGAGCTTTATCGATGTTATCAGATTCTCGCTCTCATACGACATATATGACTTTACAATCGCATACTGTTTTGTGAGCAGATCATATCTCTTTGCAAGAGCAATATCCACATCCGAATCCAGCTCTCTTACCTTATTTTCCGCTGCTTTCAGAGCATTTGCAGTCTTTATCACATACGCTAAAAATATCAAAACTATTACCACCAACACACCAAATACTAACACACCTTTGCTAAATAATATTGTAAACATACATTTTCCTCCGTGTACTTTTGCTCATTTTCACAATTTCTCTTCTATAGTAACAGAGCCGCATCCAGCGTCTCCTGCAGCATGCGCAGGTATTTGTCCAGATAAGCTTCCACATCATTCATACTCTTTATATTTTTCTCTTCGTCAAATACCATGTATTTATCACTCTTGCTTATACACATATACAATCTGTCCCCATCGAATGTCACATGGAGAGCCGCCTTCTCCTTTGGATAAAGTGCCGCCAGCCTCTCCATAACATACGGGGTAAGCATATAAAATATATTCTCCTCATCATTGCATTTTATAGTGAACAGCAGATTAAAGTTCTCGTTTTCTGTCTTTTCTATTCTTCCCACTGCGCCACTCTCCGAACCACACTTCAATATATTCTTCATCGCCAGTTCAGAGTTTCCCATGACTCCCAGCAAAGCCGATGAAACCTTTCTATATGGTATCTCAACAACCAGCCCCCCAAATAATTTGTCTATTTTTTTCTCTTTATCACCATCACTGTCCTCGTGATAATACTCGTACTCCATGTATTCATAACTGCACCTGAAATGAACACCTTTGTATGTTCCCTCCACCATGTCGCGGCCGTTAACCAGCAAAGGCTTGCCATCCAGTGTAAATGGTCTGCCAGCAAAGCAGTTCAGTCTTCTCATCTGTTCATCAGGAAGTCCACCCTGATGTCTGTATACGCTACCCTCTCCATAACGTCTCCTGATAATCTGTGGGATCAGCTCCGTGTAAATCACACTGGAATCTGAAATATTCTCTTTTTTCTTTTTGCTCTTACTCACCCATCTGAATATAAGGAAGATAACTACTCCGTATACGATCACCAGTCCGCCGGGATTTTCTGAATCTGTTCCGCCACCAGCTCCCGCACCGCCTGATGATATGTTGTCCATACCGCCAAATATCTGCTCTACCCTGTCAAATATCCGCTCTGTTATACTCATGCCGTTTATCAGCCCGGCCTCATTAAGTATCGTGAACGCCATGATCACCACTACTACGGTTATGAGCACTATTCGTATCCCGAGCCATTTTGTCCTTCTCTTCGCATCCGCCTGATCGCTCCTTCTCTGAAAATCACCGGGCAAGCCTCCATTCTCGTATCTTGATATAACATCCTCTGACCGATCATTCTGTCTGGCTTCCCCGTAGAGCCTCTCCTCTATCTCCTGGCGCCACATGGCATCAAGTGCTTCCCATCTCAGCTTTATCTGCTCATTTGTCATGCCCTGCTCCCGCATCTCTTTCTCTCTTTGGCTGCGGTATATTCTGGAATACATGTTGGGCGCTCCAGCATCCGGTCCAAGATACATTCGGTCTCTCTCATCTATCGGCAGATCGGCATATGCATCTCCGGGCATAAGCGTCCCATCCGCATAGTTCCTGACATGATACTTGGCTGATTCATTTGCAAATTCAAGCGCGCGAGCCAGTCTATCCCCGTATTCCTTTTTCATCCGTGATTTCTCCTTTATCCCCGTCCAGATCAACTGTTATTTGATTTACTATAAAACTTTTTCACATCTGCCCACTATCAGCGCCATGTAAAATTTCAGTCAAATGCGTGCAAGACGGCACTTATCTGCTCAATATAACCGGCGACTCCGCAGTATCAAATGAAGGTGGGGACGGAGGGGACAGGTACCTCCGTCCCCACCTCTGTCTCCATTTTTTCTCAGGGTGCCTCTATCTGAGCAACGAAAGTTTTTTATCCCCCTAAATGTTATTTCACAGATATACTTTAGCAAATTTGAGTATAAAACTCCTGTTCACTGTCCATACTCTATTTAGAAGAAAATCCACAGACTGCCAGGCAGTCACCAGTTTTTTCAGATAGATTCATAATTTCAGGAGGTATACAGTACATGTCAAATATGTTTTGTTTTCAGTGTCAGCAAACAGCGGGGGGATCCGCATGTATCAATACTGGAGTGTGCGGCAAGCAGCCATCCACATCTAATCTACAGGACGAGCTTGTGTGTGAGCTTATAAAACTTGCAGAACTCTCAAAAAATGAGAATAAACACAGCGCGGTCGCCGACAGACTTATCATAGACGGTCTTTTCACAACCCTGACAAATGTAAACTTTGACGACAATGCAATAAAAGAATTTATGGGAAGGGTTAAAAACGAGCAGAACAAGATCAGCAGACCTGAGGCTGAAAAGATACAGGTGATCGACCTATGGGATGGTGACACGGATATAGTGTCCTTGCGTTCCACCCTGCTGTTTGGACTCAAGGGTATGGCGGCATACGCCCATCACGCCATGAATCTCGGCTACACAGATAATGAGGTTCTGAAGTGGTTCTACAAGGGACTGTGCGAGGTTAACAGGGAGCACAGCGTCACCGAATGGATAGAACTCATCATGGAATTTGGCCAGGTCAATTTCAAATGCATGGAGCTGCTGGACAAAGCCAACACTGAATCATTTGGCAATCCTGTGCCTACGAGAGTAAATGTTGACATCAAAAAAGGGCCATTTATCGTGGTCTCCGGTCACGACCTGAACGACCTGTCACAGCTCCTTGAGCAGACTGAAAAGACAGGAGTAAATGTATATACCCACTGCGAGATGCTGCCTGCGCACGGCTATCCGGAGCTTAACAAATACCATAATCTGGCGGGTAATTTCGGAACCGCATGGCAGAGCCAGCAGACGGAATTTGAGAACATACCCGCGCCGGTGCTCTTTACCACCAACTGTCTCATGCCGCCAAGGCCGAGCTACAAGGACAGGATCTACACCACATCAGTCGTGGGTTATGACGGCATGGTTCACATCTCATGTACAAGAGCAGGCAAAAAGGATTTCACTCCGATCATAAAACATGCCCAGAAGCTCGGCGGCTACGAACACGACAGAAGCATGAGCGGCATAAACGGCGGCCATATGCTGACGACCGGATTTGGCCACAACGCAGTTCTGTCACAGGCTGGCAAGATCATAGATGCAATCAAGGCTGGTCATATCAAACACATTTTCCTCGTTGGCGGCTGCGACGGCGCACATCCGGGACGCAACTATTACACCGAATTCGTAAAGCAGACTCCGATGGACACCCTTGTCCTCACCCTCGCCTGCGGCAAATACCGTTTCAACGATCTCGACCTCGGCGAAATTGACGGGATTCCTAGAATACTCGACATGGGACAGTGCAATGACTCCTACAGTGCCATCAAGGTTGCTTTGGCTCTGGCTGATGCATTTAATTGCAGCATAAACGACCTCCCACTCACCCTTGTCCTGTCATGGTATGAGCAGAAGGCTGTCTGCATACTCCTCACCCTGCTGTCGCTGGGCGTGCGCAACATGTATATCGGACCGACACTTCCGGCATTCATGTCCGAGACCGTGGTGAAATATCTGGTGGAGAATTATAAGCTAAACCCGATCACTGCTCCTGAACAGGATATGGATGCGATACTGAAACGTTGAGTATATCACTTATACTCTCCGCCATATCCGCATTTATCCCTATAGCTCTGTTTCCAAGACTTTCTGGAATCACAGCCTGATCGAGATTTAACCTGACAAGGGTTACGTTATCGTGTTCTCGTGTCAGCTTCTCAAAAGGAAAGCGGATTATTGTTGGGGTGTTAAAACCTACCCCCAGTTCAAGAAGTACAAGCTTACTGTCTATAGACTTTGTGACAAACTCACTAAAATTCCGCTCTGCCTCATACCAGGCACTGTCCTGAACAAAATAACCATCCTTGCGGAGGTTCATGTCCATCGAGCCTCCGCAGACAGGACAGCGTGGATACAGTTATCGATACAATTGTGGCATGGCACATAACATCCGATCATACCGCTGTTTGCAGCGTTTACTATGCCTTTCTCATCATTTACCTGTGTCAGGTATTCATCCTGTATCAATAGAACGGCTCAAGCACATATCTGCTGTCATCCGGGTACACACTGTTCATAGATGGATTCTCCGCAAATATCCTGTCGATCCACAGCTTCTGATCATCCAGCCTGTGCGCCTTTCCTCTCAGCCTTATCATCTGATATTCTCTGTTCATGCCGTCACCGCAACATTTCCATCACGCATGAGCTGCGCGTAAAAATCCTTGTCCCTTGCCGTGCAGAAATAAACTTTCTCACCTTCAAACAGCACTGGGAAAAAGACATATACTTCCGGCAATATATCTGCCAGATGCAAAGTTACAGTAAAATAAAAAATAAAGTGGACGGGGGATTCAATCCTCCGTCCACTTATATATTTTATATTTAGTTGTTAGATACCGTTCCGTCGGACTGCTGTGCCTCCAACGACACAGTCTCTCCGGACATATACTTCACATAATCCAGATAGTCATTATTCCAATCCGCATACTTTTCTGAATGTCTCTTATCCTTAAAAGAATAATTCTCTGAAATATATTTTCCAAGATAGGCGCTTACCTTCTCTGCGCCCTTGCAGTTGAGATGTCTTCCGCCATCCCTCGTGTCGGTGCTCCAGTCGATCACATAATCGCCCTTGAGCGTATTCATATCGACAAAATCAATATTCTTGGCCTTAGCATACTTAACCATTGCATTGTGTCTTGCATAATTCCATGACTTCGCCGTCGGAGTCTCCATGAACATGATCTTGATTCCATTCTTCTCACACTTGTCTATAAGCTTATCGAGCAGTATCTTTGATACCTCCGGTATGTCCTCAACAGCCTTGGTTTCCACCATCTTGCTCTGGCCTGAAAACGGCTTGACCTCCATGCTGAGATACTGTCCTCTTGAGGCTGATCTGTATGTGTAGTCCCTGGCACCGAACATGTCCGAAACACTCATGCTCTTCCACCTGTTGTGGTACTGTGCAAGAGGCAGATACTTATATGCCAGATTCTTCAGGTTGTTCTCAACCTTTTTCAATGTCGTCTTTCCTGTCCAGAGCATATTCACATCAAACACCACCAGCTTTGGCTTCTGACATGTGAGCACTTCATCCAGAAGGTTGGATGCCCCGGTCACATTCTGGAATCCCTCAGCCGCCACATATGTTGGAATTCCATATTTGTTCCATATATACATCGGAGAACATGCACTGTAGGCATTGCTGTCTCCAAGCACCAGTACGTCTATCGAATTCTTCGGTTCTCCATAGAAGCCCCTTGCATTCGAGTTGGTTATTCCGCTTCCCGGATCGCTCCGCTTCGGAGTAAACGCAGCTCCCAGCACTCCCATGATCATCACGGCCACCAGGGCAAATGCTATGGATTTTATTATATTACGTCCACTTTTCTTCATAGATAAATCACCTCTAAAACTGTGCATATATAAATCCAGCCACCTCATAGCCCTTGCCATATGCTCCGAGTATGATCACTCCAAACAGCAGCACATAGTAAACTGCCCATCTGAGGACTATATTCTTCGTGGCAAGCTCTGCTCTTATCTGATGTCCCTTCTCCTTGTAAAGTCCAACCAGGAACAGAATGAGCGCGCCCACTGCCAGCACTGCAAAATCTGCCATGTCAAGCTTCATTCCAAGCAAAGTTCCATTTGTCAGATCCGCAAATGTAAATCCCCTGAACATGGACACAAACATGTGTCCAAATGCTGTCAGATCATCAGCCCTGAACATGAGCATTCCCACATTCACAAAAATGAAGGTCCTGACAACCTGAAGCAGTCTGTATACCTTTCCCTGGCGGTCAACATTCATTTTCTCATACAGCTTCTTGAAAAGAGGCTCCATGAGAAGTCCGATTACCATGATAGCCCAGTAATAAAGACCATACATGACGTACTTCCAGCTTGCGCCGTGCCAAATACCCGTTCCAAACCACACTATGAACATCGCTATAGACATAGGAACAAATGTCGCGAAGAAAGTATTCATATGTTCCCTGGTCTTCTTACTCAGCTTCACAAATGGCTTGGACAGTGAAACTGAATAGAACACATAGTCCTTGAACCATGCACCGAGAGTCATATGCCACCTTCTCCAGAACTCACTGACCGTCTTTGATATAAACGGCTGGTTGAAGTTCTCTGAGAGTCCTATTCCGAACATCTGGGCACTTCCCCTTACTATATCCATACAGCCTGAGAATTCCGCATAGAGCTGTAATGTGTAGAGCAGCATTCCCACTACTACCGGAAGTCCTGTGTAGCTTGCGTAATTGTCAAATATCTGGTTCACATACATATTTGCGCGATCTGCAATAACTATCTTCTTGAAGAAGCCCCACAGTATAAGCTGGAGTCCCATGGTCATGTTCTCATAACTGAACCTGTGCCCCTCATACATCTGCTCTCCAACAAGATCGAACCTGGCTATAGGTCCCTCAACAATGTGCGGGAAAAATGCAAGGAAAAGTGCAACCTTGCCAAACTTGTCCGATGCCCTGTATTTGCCTCTGTACACGTCCACTATGTAACTCACCGCAGACAGTGTGTAGAACGAGATTCCAAGCGGCATCATCCTCTGATACATCGGATTCTCTACATTTATGTGTATGAGTCCAAGCACATCTGTAAATACCTGTCCAAGGAATACCGAATATTTCAGGAATACCAGAATTCCTACATTCACAAGCACCACGCATACGCACACGCACTTTTTCTGCCATCCGATAAGTGCCTTGTACTCTTTTTTGCTTTCCTTTGGCAGAGCTTTCCTTGCCATGCTGCAGCCATCATCTATCTTGTTTATAAGCAGGCCGCCCACATATATGGTCAACGACCCGAACAGGATAAATATGATATATCTGCCTGAATTGATAAAATAAAACAGATAGCTGAATGCCAGCAGGACCTTCCATCTGTGCTTCAGCGGCACTATATTGTACACTATAAACGCTCCGAGCAATATAAATACCAGATACGATATCGACGTATATGACATATTTCTCACTCCTCCAGTATTTTTTGACGGCAGTCAGTCCCCGTCATCTTCCAATATCTATATCTGCTCTTACTCGTCTTCAAGTCTCTGGATCATATCGTATATGGTCTGGACTGTCTTGAAGTTCTCCGGTGTGATATCAACAGGAGAAATGTCTACGTCAAACTCATCGCTGAGCTGAAGCACCAGCGTAACCATCGTGATGGAATCCAGCACGCCATGTCCTATAAGATCTGTCTCGTTCTCATAATCAACTCCAGGTTTTACCTCATTCAAAATCTTTAATAATTCTTCCATAATCTCTTATCTCCTTATCAATAAAATTGTCACACATGCTGCGCGTATTCCGCCTTCAGCCTCTTCCTGTCTATCTTGCCATTTGCATTGTGGGGCATGCTTGTCACCCTGACAAAACGGTTCGGCTCCATGTAGTGTGGGACCCTCTCCTGAAACGCCTTAAGCAGCTCCGTCTCGTCCTTCTTCTTGCCCTCGTAGATGAACACGATCTTGTCAGCCGCATCATCATATATGCAGGCATAGCTTCTGATACCGTCTATGGCTCCCGCTGCCGCCTCGATCTCGCCGAGCTCTATGCGGTAACCCATGTGTTTTATCTGATAGTCCTTACGGCACACATAGACCAGCTCGCCGTATCTGTTGTATTTCACCAGATCACCGGTCTTGTAGACCAGCTCTGGATAGTACGGATTCAGCGGATTCTGGACAAATGCCTCTCTCGTCTTCTCCGCATTTCCGAAGTAGCCCAGCGCCACAAATGAACCTCTGGCATAGAGCTCACCCTCACGGCTGAAGCCCGTCTCAAGATCGATCTCCGGTGACACCTCCCTGCCGTTCTCATCAAGAACAAACACATCACAGTTGTTGCACGCATGTCCCATCGGCAGCGGCTCGTCATCGGCAAATTCTCTGTCCACCACATAATATGTACATATGTCGGTCGTCTCTGTTGGGCCGAACAGATTGGCATACATGGCATCCGGCAGATTCTGTATCCAGTAGTTCAACGGCTTTGTCGGCATCACCTCTCCGGCAAACAACACCTTCTTAAGCTCAGGGAGCTGGGCGTACTGGAACAGCTTGTAATTTGCAACGATCTGCAGTGCCGATGGCACCCAGTATATCGTGTTGATCCTGTATGTATTCATGAACTCCATCAGCTTCATAGGGAAGGTGAAATACGCCTTCGGTATGATGTACAGCGTGGCACCATTTTTAAGAGTGCTGTAGAGATCTGACACCGACATGCTGAAGTAGAACGGTGTCTGGCTTCCGAATATCGTACTCTCGTCTATACCAAATGCCTCCGTGTACCAATAGGTATAGGATATCACATTCCTGTGTGATACCACAGCGCCCTTTGGAACTCCGGTCGAGCCCGATGTGAAAAGCGCATACACGGGATCCGTGTCTATCGCCCTGCTTCTGACCGCATCCAACACCGACTGATCTGCACTTGTGTCCAGCTCGTCAAGATTTAATATCCTGAATACCTCTTTGTTCTCGCCTTCCTGTCCATGGCATCCATCTTCATCCACGCCATTTCTGGAAAGCTCCAGTGCCTTCTCCATATGCCCGATGTCAGTCACGACTGCAACCGGATTCAGCGTTCCGAGTATCGACTCGGCTCTGGACGCCGGCATCTCCGCATCAAGTACAACATAGAAATTGCCACTGTAGACAACTCCCATATAGGCAGCCACACTCCCAGGCTTTTTGTCCAGCAACACGGCAACAGGCTTATTCCTCACGCCATCTGTCTTCTCATATATCCATGCACCGATCTGTCTGGAAAGCCTCTCCATCTGACCATATGTGAGTCCGCCTTCCTCATCTGCAACTGCCAGCTTGTCTGGATATTTTAAAGCCGAATTCTCTATAAATTCCAATATATTTTTCAATATTTACCACCTCGTTTAACCACCTTTTTCTTTCTTCCAAAATCGAATAGATTATATGCCATGCCTTTCTGCCAGTTCAACTTAATATACATTCAACAGACTTAATTATATGTAAGAGTTATTACAATATGGTTACACTTCCTCAATCCATCAGCGTAATCCGCACTGCAGCTTCTCACTACACCTGCTATTATAGCCGCCATCCCTTTAAGGTTCAATGAGGCGAATCTTTAAGATATCTTTAAGTAAAACAAAAAACAGCGACAGACATGTCCATCCACGGACATATCTGTCGCTGACAAATGTATAAATATTTGTTTTCCCGGCACGGCTTACACGCCATACCTGATCCTTAGCCTCTTGACAAATCCCACAGATTTTCTCGCATTGTATAGCTTATTGGCAAATATATACAGGGTTCTGAGCTCTGCCCGGCCTTGCATCCATATAATTCCATCATAAAGAATATGGACTTTCAAGCCTGCCTCTGTTATATCTCTGAATATAAAGAGATCACAGCCGTCCGTGCCATCTGGGACTACTATTATGCGGAGCCATCTGCCGTCTCTGCCTGCAACACGTGCATCAAACTCCTGATTCTCCTGTCTGTCCCAGCCCTCATATTTCTTTCTGAACTGTCTGTATACCTTCTGATCCATAAGCTGGCTTACCGCACTTATGTCCTCCCGCCGCACCAGCATATGCGCCTCATCCGTTCCGGCACATACCGCACGATCATAAAGTCCTGCTCCATCTTCTCTATTCTTCTACCTTCTTTCCCTTCTCCTTATATTAATATAAAGATTAAGTATTGCGACAAGAGCTATAAGTTCCAGTATAACTCCTGCCACAAGGCATATATTCATATATTTCATTTCAAACAATCCAAACATTAATTCTCTCCCACACGCAGTTGCCTGCAAACCAAACATCGACAAAATTCACACGACCATTCTTTTCGTTATAACAACATATTATCCTAAAGTATATGGCAAAAAGTAATTCCAGACGCACAAAAACCGCCAATATCGCTTATGATATGGCGGTTTTGTCGATATTCTTATTATTTTCACTCTTATTCCAGCTCCTCCAGAGCATCCAGATAACTCTCCATCCACTGCACCTGCTTTGCGCTTTTCGCATCTTCTTCATCCGGTTCGTCCGGATCATCCGGCCACTCATCGCCTTCGTCAAGCTCCTGCATGGTCAGCCAGTTGTCAGCCACCTCAAGCTGAAGCATCCTTCCATCGTCACACTCCAGACTCACCAGCACCATAAGCGGCTCCCCCGGAAGCCTCTCCTCACAGCCGAAGTCGGCCTCATCTATTCTCTTTATTGTCCACATATTATCACCTCATGTTCTGTAGATGTCATAAATCACTCTACCCGTATCTTCAAAAAGTCTATGAGTGCTTCCAGCGTCAATTCCTCCTTGCGCCATATCCACTCTGTCTCTATCGTATAGAACAGCCCGCCGCCTATGTCACATGCCGCCGCAAACTTCTGTCTCTGCTTTCTGGACTTCTTATACTTGAATATATAATAGTAATAAAGTCTTCCCTCTATCACTTCATGTTTCAGATATGCCCTTGTCCGCAGTTCCTCCGGGCAGGCTTCATCCTCCACCAGCTCATCCAGCACGTAATCCTCAGCCGTCTCATCATCGATAGCCTCCTGAAGTGAACAATAGACAAGTTCCGGCTTAAGCTCCTCATTAAACCCCGCAAATGCCGGATCACTGTCATCGCCATCTATCAGTCTATACCTCTGAGGCAGGTCAAAGCTTATCTTTCTGGCACCTGACTGCAATGAATATGTATTGGTTAATTGTGCATCTCCAGTCATCCCATAGATGTCCGCATATGGCATACCGTTTTTTCCATATACATTCCTATCATTTTCCATACCTGAACCTTCATCTAACTTTATAGATGTGTCCATTGAATCATATGTATATCCGCCACCAGCATTTATCGTGCCAGAATAATCAGCATCAGCATCACCATATCCTACACCATCATACTCGTTCCCACCGTTAGCTGCTCTATCCGCCTCGCTGGCCTTCTTCGCCTGAAATCCGGATACTAGGAACGACACAAAAGCCAGCAATCCGATCAGAAACATCAATCCCTGTTCCGAAATATACGACCACAGCTCTGACAGATCCGATATATTTCCATGTGACTCATGATATATATTGTATATTCCTGCTCCCCAGAACAGCACCAGCATGGCCCCGGCCACGACAAAGCAGGCGATCGCACTCTGTAAAACATACTTTAATCTTCTCATCTACCCTTCCCCCCTGTCATTTCGCTTTTAATACACACATGCTTGCATCAACATACCGCAAGCATCTACCCCAAAGATACCGCATATTATACCCTCCAGTTCGCAGAATATCAATTACATTTGATATTCTGCGAACTGAATTTGACTTTCTGCGAATGTGTTTTGCGAATTAACTGCGGCTTATATGCAGAAAGACGGCACTCCCAGCAAAAGCTGAGAAATGCCGTCTCTCAGTATAATAATACACGCTGTAGTAATCCGATACCGTGAAATCCGCCTTAAGATTCTCTATCGCATCCAGACTCTCCATTATCGTATTTGTCTCCTTGATATCGGGGGCATCCGTCTGCAGGTCAGTGTAATCCTCGCCCTTTATCTGCGCCATCGTGCTCTTGAGTGCATCGTTGGAGCTCTTGGAATCGCTCTTCACCATGACCTTCATTACGTCCATGGACTTAACAGAAAACTTGAGCTCAGCGCCATACTTACCGGACTTGTTCATGCCTGCGATCATGGATTTTGATCCGTATCTCACACAAAAAGAGAACCCCAAATCTGAAGTGTGTACTTCTAATCTGGGGTCCTTTTTCATATATACTAGATATATCCTATTTTAGTACAGCTTCGCACCTGCAGGAATATGGTTGTCAACCATCAGAAGGTGAAGCTTCTCCTCGCCCTCTTCCTCATGGATAGCTGAAAGAAGCATACCGCATGAATCGATTCCCATCATCTTTCTAGGTGGAAGGTTTGTTATTGCAATAAGTGTCTTGCCGACTAACTCCTCTGGCTCATAGAATGCATGGATTCCTGAGAGGATGGTTCTGTCTGTGCCTGTGCCGTCATCCAGTGTGAACTGAAGGAGCTTCTTGCTCTTTGGCACTGCTGAACATTCCTTAACCTTTACCGCTCTGAAGTCTGATCTTGAAAATGTCTCGAAATCAACCTCATCAGCAAAAAGTGGCTCTATATCTACCTTGGAGAAATCGATCTTCTCGTTTGGTGTGAAGAATCCGTTGTTGTCACCGGCTGTCTCAGATACTGAATCAGAATCTGAACCACCCTCACTCTTCATAGTCGGGAAGAGCAAAACATTCATGCACCAAGTGGCATACAATGCAAATTCTCGATATTTAAGGATGTGTACTATCATTTCACTCTGCATACAACGGTACCAAGATACATTTTATTGTTGTACTTTTGTCGTACTAGAACCCGCTTTGTCGTACCAGAAATTAAATAATACTTTCCAATAAATCATACTTAAAATAATTTGGACAATTATATAAGCATACCCGTGATATTTAATTTTAACAAACTCTCCTGTTTTCTTGCATCTGACACCTCAGCATAGATATCCAAGGTTGTCTTAATATCCTTATGTCCCATAATGGACTGGATGACTTTTACATTCACATCATTCTCGCAAAGTCGTGAGCAGAATGTATGTCTTGCAATATGGCAGCTAAAATGTGGAAGTATAATTGGTTCACGCTTTTCTCTCTTTGCACTAACCAGCTCCTTTGCATTGCAATCTGCCACATGACGTTTGATTGCCCGATTAATTGCCGCTGGATTATGAATATTTCCATAGCGGTTACAAAATATAAAGCCGCTCATCCCTTCAATCTCCGATGTACAAAACATGCCACCATTATCCTGATATTCTTTTTCTGCAAGAAGTGCTTCATATACCTCATCAATCATCGGAACCGTTCTTACACCCGCATCTGTCTTGGGTAACGACACACGGAACTCATTCTTATATGAATTCTCAATCCGAGGATAATAGGTAATATTGTGATTGATATTGATCAATCTCTTTTCAAAATCAACATCCTCCCAACGAAGTCCGATGATTTCTCCGATTCTGCAACCTGTACCAAACAACGTTACATACAAATTCTTCCATGCACAGGCATTCTCATCCTGTCTGACAAATTCAAGGAACTTGCGTTCCTGCTCCAGTGTCAATGCATGGCGAACACCAATGTTTTTCTTCGTAGTCCTCTTCAATTCAGTCATTACCCCATCTGATGGATTGGTACGAATGACATCATCCCGCACAGCCATCTGAAACGTTGGATGAAGAACCGTATGAATTGTTTCTAACGTGTTCATTTTCAGTTCATGCTCGAGTAGTGCCTGATAAAATCTCAACACATCAGAATACTTTATATTTGCTATGAGATTCTTACCAAAGCCATCTCGAACAAAACGATTGTACATATATACATAATTTGTATATGTGGTGCTTCTCAGTTCCTTTTTTGTTTCTATATAGCGGTCAAATACATAGTTCAGTGTAGACTTCGACAATGCATATACGTCCATTCCATCAAGTTTATCACGTTCATACTTTGCCTCTTTCTCTCTGAGCATTGCCAGATCCTTTGAATAGAAACAACCTCTTTTGCCAAAGGCATCTGTATAACTAAAGCAATACAGTTTTCTGTCCTTAATATAGGTTTCCCCATTCCGGAGAACTCTGCCCTTGACATCCTTACGTACCTTCTTTGCCATAATACCCTTCCTTTCAATATCCATATTAAATAGGAAAGTATCACTGCAAAATTACTCCAGGGATTCCGCCATATCCAGCGCACCCTTTCGCACTAATTGTGTCACGGTGAGATCGTTTTTCTCAGCACATACTTTTATTTTCTTCATCTCTTCTTCCGTAAACCGGACATTGATTCGTTCGGAACGAGGTTCGTCAACCTTTGGTCGTCCCATCTTAGAATTATTCAAATCTGCACCTCCTTAACAACCTCACCATTATTATACTTTTTGTCGCCTAATAAGTCAACACAATTTTGCAGTTTTCCTACGTAACATGGAAATATTCAAGGTAATCATCAATTTTTCTCAAATCAACCAATACCATGCGATTCTTCTTATAAATAGCATCCGCTTCCTTTGCAAGATCCCTGAACTGCCTCTCACTCATATCATAGAGATCTGCTCCTGTCTTATACCGGACAAACTTTTCCGGTATCTTTGTCTCAAGCACAACTCTTGCGAAGATATGATTTGGCACCCAGCAGATACTATCCTTGTACTCGCACCGTACCATTTGATTCTTGTCTACTATGGCTCCCATGTAATGCACCTCCCGCTGTTAATTTTCTCCATGGCAAAAAAATATCTGCCAATAACAATCCACCAATAAACTGATAGACTCTTATTGCCAGATATTAAAATAAAACATACAGGTGACAGTTCAGTTTACTGCCCACATCGGTTTTGCACCGTCATAAAAGACTGAATATATCAGAAGTATCATTATCAAAGATATGTATCATCGCCCATGCAACTGCTGCACTTTTTGCCAAATATTACTCGCTCTTTATCTTAGCTTCTATACCTGAATCAGTATTCCATCGCATTCATTCTGTTCAGAACAGATAAGTCATGGCGTATCTGCCAAGTTGCTCCACATATCCCACATGTCCTGTACGTTCTTATATTCAGTTATCAAGGTGCAATCAGACCTATCGGTCTGGTAAACACACACATTATTCTGTTGTTATCCAGTGTATGCTTATCCAGAACGACACATCGCTATAATTCATTTTCATAAATATACGGGGAACAGTAATCCATCATTATACCAAGCAATACCATCTTTAACTCGGGATTCGTTTCGGCTTTATAGACAGTCAACATCGCTTGCTCCTGCACTGGTGTCATAGGGCATTTTCGCTTTCTCCATTCTTGAGATATCCTCACATATCCACCAACCCCTGGTTTACTTTCAATAATCACACCCATAACATCTTGTATATACGCCAGATCATCACGAATAGTTTTGTCCGTTACGTCAAATAAATCACGGATACGTTTGTACGAGGTTGAGCTGACAGAGACCATATACTTAAAAAGATTGTATCGACGATATTCTCTTTTAGTGGAATTCGGTCCCATCTTATGCACTCTGCCAGTTCACCTCCTCTTATATAACAACACCATATCAGCAATTACTTTCTCATTTGGGAAGTAATCAGAAAAAATTTTTCCTTTTCATAAATTTCTTTCAAAATATATTTTGGTCTACATTTAAGTAAGACGAAGAAAACGTCCAACATCAGCTTTTATCAACCTATGGATGATAATAAAGAATTAAATTTCCATTTTTCTGGAAATTTAAAGGGTATCTTTCATAAAAATGGAAGACACCCCCTGTAGCTGTGCGTTATACTATTTTTAATACAATTACAAATTAATAATTAGGATCCATGTCCTCATCTTCATATGAATCATCTGGTGATTCCATTTCAAGTTTCCATATTTCATGGTAAAGTGCCTCATCTTCATCAAGAAAATCATATTCTCCAAAGGTACTAATACCAAGTATATGGGACATTATAGTCGAGTCATACGGATGTAAGTTAAATATCATCATCTCTTTTTCCAATCCTTTAGGATTCAAAAATCCTGCAGAATAAGCAGAATAGAGAAGCTCTGAATATATGGATTTCCATTCACTGTTGTGCGATGCTATGTTGTCTCTTTTCCTTTTGTTTTTTGATTTATTATTTATAAATTCAACAAAATGTGAGTATTCATGCAAAAGAACAGCAGTTTTCAGATTATCGGGCAACCCTGCATCAACGCATATCATATGTACTCCCCATCTACCAACTCCATGTCGATAGAATCCAAGCACATTGTCTGGCATCGAGCAAGATTCCTCTTCTGATACATATACCCTATATCTTTCGAGCATCTGCACCCAATTTCCGAACACACTTATATCGATCACAGACAGAATCAACATAAGAAAATCAAATAAATTACCCATGAAAAACCTCCTTTTCAAAACACCAATAGAATACTTTACAGCTACAAGTTAAATATGGTATAAAATCAAAAACAAAATAAACTACTTCAAAAAAGGTGAAATGCTTTTTTAAAAAACGGAATTTAATTCCTTTTTTAGAGGAGGATGTTGATAACGCATAAAATAAAGCAACCACACGCCTGTGATTGCCCTACACGTTTCTTATTCATAAAAAAATGCCACACAGCATTTTGCCATGTGACATCAAGACTTTAATATAATTTTGCTCCTGCCGGAATAGAATCATCCAACATGATCAGATTAAGCTTTTCTTCTCCTTTAACATTATGGATTGCTGAAAGCAGCATACCACAGGAATCAATTCCCATCATGGAGCGAGGCGGAAGATTCACTATTGCAAGCAATGTCTTTCCTACAAGCTCCTCCGGCTCATAGAAAGCATGTACACCGGAAAGGATTGTCCTTTCTTTTCCCGAACCGTCATCGAGAGTAAATCGAAGCAGCTTCTTGCTCTTAGGAACTGCCTCACAGTTTTTTACCTTAACTACTCTAAAATCTGATTCAGCGAATGTATCAAACTCGACATATTTCTCTGCATATGGTTCAATTTCAATATCTGGTTTTTCTTCAATAACAGGTGTCTCCTCTGTCATTACCTCTCCCATATTTTCGTTTTCCATCTTCTTACTCTCCTTAACATAGATTTTCCAATATCCTCATTATAATACTACGTGACAATTTCCCGTTGCAACAGGTTTTTCACATTTCTGCTTGCAGTCGATACACATTCATGATACTTGTGGCACGATTGCATAAAACATCAAATATGGATTTGTCCGAGGAACTCTCGATTATGATATGATCCGTAACGTTGATGACCCAGTTACAGATTGCATTTTTTGTAGAAATGATACGGACACGATACTTTGTTTTTTCAGGAATCCACCATGCAGCTTTCACACAAAATTCCGTCTTGACCGCTTCCATTATCTCTGGTGATACCAACATAGTAACTGATATCGTTTTGTCAAAAGACATCCTTGGATGTTCTTCCATATACTGCCGGAGATAAAATGGCTGCTGTACATCACGCAAAGTCTCCAGCTTTCTTGCCGGCATTTTATCCTCCACGGTTACATTTTCCATCCTATCCAATCGGTAAGGTGAAATCGTCTCTGTTTCCATCTTGTTACAAAGTACGTAATAGCGTCCCGCCGATATCACAAGATGAAACGGAGATACCGTTGTTTTCTTATCACGGAGCACACCATTCCTTCTGTATTGGAATGTAACCATCCTCCTGCTTTTCAATGCACAGCCAATCAGCTCTACCGTAGAAAAAAGATGATCATTATCTGTCCGCTTCACCATATCCGTGTACTTTACATATTCAAAGCAATCACCGAAATGCTTGCTCGATAACTTCCGAACTTTTCTAAGAAGTGTCGTTGCTTCCTGTTCTCCTATTCCCGGAGAAAACAAAATGCTATCACTCAGAAGCCGAACGTCATTATCCGAAAACAGATTCCCACTCAGATAATATTTGTAAATGTACCCTCTCGATTCTTCTTCATTTCTAACCGATACTACCTCAATGTGTAATTCGTTTACCCCATCCAACGAAAAATGCGTGTCCTCAAAAAACATATTAAGCTGTTTGATATTTGCGCTGATAAGTTTCGCCAAGCCTTCCTCATTATATGGTTCATAATATTCCCTCACATAATGCATCATCTGTTTCATGGAAAGCATATGATTCTCATTTGCATTCTCCATCAGTACCCGCAACACAATCAGCGGTAACATCTTCTTACTAACACCGTACCCCATAGGCATCCCCCTCGTAAAAATTTCTCCATATCTTTACGATATATGCCACAACAAAAAAAACTCATGAACCCACCGAATCATCCGTGAACTCATGAGAAGTTTCTCGTGCTATTATATTTATTCTGGTCTCCTGTATTCCATAATTTCATTCAGTTCTACACCCAAGTAATAACATAGCTTACAGATAAAATTCGGATCATATCTGGAATTTTCATCTTTGCAATATCTATTGAAATTGGAACGTTTTATGTCCAGATCCTTACATATTTGATTCTTACTAATTCCCTTTTCTTCAAGAAGCTCTTCTATCCGAAAATGAATAGACCCATAATCCATGTGGCATCTCCCTATCGTATCAATATACCACTATATTTTAATGGGAGTTCCCTCATTTGGGCAGTTCCCAGATATGGGAGTACCTGTTATCAGGTCTTGCAATCAGTAAACTGGGATACTATAATAGCCACATATAAATCTGTTGTTATCCACGGGATAAGTACGCCTGCTGGTAGCAACAGATTTTTTATGTCCTGTTATGCCGCTGGCGGCATAACTAAATACAGCAAGCATTGGTTTTATATCCACAAAACCGCCATTTTTCAATTTCCTCCCGAGTGAGGGAAATCGAAAAACAGCAAAAAGAAACTTGGGGAATATCCCCAACCCCCTAAAATCAGTGAAAGGACATAAATAAGAATGAACGAAAAGGCAAAAGAAATACATCTTAGAATCACCGAAGAGGAATATCAAATGCTGCTCCAACAACGAGATTTTCTGAAATACTCCTCCATAGCACAAGTGTTACGAGCATACATACATTCCGGTCACTGTTACCGATTCGATATGTCCGGATTATATGATTTTTCAACACAGATCTCTCGTGTAGGAAACAACATCAACCAGATTGCCGCAGTCGTAAACGAGACATATTCCGTCACACCCTACCAGATGAAAATGCTTCAAAGTCAAATGACGGAGATTCAGGAATTCGTAAAAAAGGCATCTGAAGAAAAGTTCAAAATCATTAAATTCAAAGAGAAAGAAAACTGGGCAGGTGATATAGATGGCGATTACAAAAATCATAAAAGTAAAGGCTAATGCAAATGCAGCGATCAACTATGTGAGAAATCCGGATAAAACAAATGAGCGACTTCTTGTATCCTACGATGGCTGCTCGGAATCCAATGTCGAACTCTGTTTCAAAATGGCACTGACCAACAAAGCACAAAAGCAAAATAGCAACAACGTGTTAGCTTACCATTTTATACAGTCATTCGCTCCTACGGATGAGGTAACACCGGAGCAGGCACACGAGCTTGGAATGAAATTCATGGAGCAGACATTCGGAGGAAAATACTCATTTGTCTGTGCTACACACATTGATAAAGGACATATCCATAATCACTTTGTCATGTGTTCTGCAGAACGTGGCATAACTGGGAAAAAGCTGGATGATAACCTCTCTCTGCTTCACACAATACAGAAAAACAATGACAGGCTGTGCCGGGAATATGGGCTAAGCGTGATCGAGAAGAAACGTGGGAAAGGAAAAAATTATAAAGAATGGTTTGAGGATAAGTCGAATCCATCCGGCTCAAAGAAAACACAGCTTCGGAAATTGATGGATCGGATTATTATGGAATCTCTTTCGTTTGAAGATTTCCTGCAACGCATGAAAGCAGAGAATGTCATAATTGAGCAAGGCAAATCTAAGAAATATGGTATCGTCACCAAGTATCGTTTTCCAGATGAGGAACGTTTTCATCGTGGATATTCACTGGGATCTTTCTACACGGATGATAACATAAAGAAGAGAATTGCAAGGCGACAGTCCTACCTTGAATCACAGAAAAAGAAAGCAGAAGCTCAGAAAGAAAAGAAGAAAGCTGCGTATGATGCAATGACACCTGGAGCGAAAAAGCTGGATAAAAGCAGGCTAAAAATCTCCTCTATACAGGATGTATCCGGAGACATATCGCACGATAATATTGGGTTACAGAAATGGAAGAATGTACAAAATGCAAGACGTATGCAGCAGATACAAAAGGAGCTACATGACCGGTACGGCATACGCTATACAGAAATATCCGGACATATTAAAGCTCTCCGTGCAAATACAAATTATCTGGATGCTACGATAGAAAAAAACCAAAAAGAGATTTCCGAACTTCGACAGTTTATCAATGACTGCGTGATGTTCAAGAAGCTGAAAATCTACTCCACTAACGAAAAAAAAACTGAGGATAAGGAGGCATACTACCAAAAGCACGATCAGGAACTCAACGCTTTCCAAGATGCGAAATTCGCACTAGAAAGCCGAAATGTTGACCTATCCGCTGTCACAGCAAGTAATATTAAAATACTACAAAAGCGGCTGGAGCAAGCCGATCAGGAGCAGCAAAATCTCCGTGAACAACAACTACAGAATGAGCGAGAAGCAAAAGAACTTCAAAGCTACCAGAAGGAAATCGACACCTACTTAGGAAAAAAGCATGAGGATATTTAGTCCTCATGCTCTTTCATTACATCAAGGCTTTTTTCAAGGCTTTGACTATCAGTTCTTCTCTTGCTTCAAAAAACTCTTCAAAATTATCAAACTTCAGATTAACATCTGGTATAAAGTGTTTCTCCTTATATGCTTTTAATTGTTCTAAATCAGTAAATGTCTCATTTAACCAATCATCAAAATCCTTATTGTTTTTTTCCTCGTTAGGTGTTGCTTCTAGCAACTGAAGATTCCCTATATAATTTACGTTATCCATATAAAAGGCAACTTTATCATCTGAAAAACCTCTCTTTGTAAGTTTCTTAACAGTAAACTTACTTTTTGGGAAAATATGATCAACATGAAAATTGTTTTTCAAATCCGCCCACGGATATAAAACCGACATTACAACCAACAAATCACCTGTTCCATATTTAGACCATAACAAATTATCTATACTATCTTCTGTGAAAAGAATATCTCTATTTGTACCACGGAAATATTCCGCAATCTTTTCGTATGGGAATTTTCCAGGATTATCATCAATAATTGATCTTACAGGTTTTAGCACACCATCCGGCATGAAACTGAATACTCTGTTTAGAAGTGAAGCAACAAACCATTTTTTTATCAGCTTTCTATCCTCTTGATATATGCTTGAGGATGTAAAATTATTAGGGCAATCAATAGATTTAATATAATAAGCTATTGGAATGATTAAGTTATTCGAGGTTATATTTTCCCGGCTATATCCAAAGGAGGATATCAGTTCAACTGCAAGCCGAAATGCTTTTGTCAGTTCATCCCACGCATCTTCAACAACAAGCATATTAGTACGGTTAAAATTATCTACCTTAAAAGAAATATCCGAAAATCCGCATAACACCAAACAAGATTTCAAAACAATATCTTTTCCAACATTAAATCCACGACCTATCATATTTACTTCGTCAACGAACTTATTTAGTTCCTCTCTGGCATCCTTTTCTTGCCACTGGGCAGTTGCAAATGAAAGTAACAAATCCGAATAGCTCAAAGTTGTTCCACCACTATTTACTCTTATAAATATGTTCAATACCTTATCAAGTTCTGTGCTTTCTTCCAAGTAATAACTTATAGTCAAATCTTTTTTTATGACACCATATAACTTGAACAAAGCTCTGTTTGCAAATATAAAATTGGGATGAGAATTTAATCCATGTCTTATCAATATTTCATTCACTTGATACTCTTCATTAATATCAAGGATATCTCCAACTTTGTACCAAAAATACAATGCATTTCCAGCGAGATCTTTTTGACCATTCATATCCTTAACTTCTGTGTCAGTGAGAAATCGAAAATCATATGTCAGATCAGAATCATCCGATCCACCTAATACATTTAGGTATAACTTTCTAACCGGATATGCTTGAGGGTTATCCCATCTTTTATGTGACATCTTATACGCATATGAACCTTTTAATCCTATATAGAGAGATGTCATTCTTTGTTGTCCATCTAAAATAGCAATGATATCATCCGATCCATTTATGTTAGCTTTCGGATTATGTCTATCTGTTCTCTGATTGTAATTACGTAAAAACTCATAAAAACTAAATTCCCTAGTCTTATGTTTAGGAACTTTCCAAAAAAGAAATCCATTTATTGGATAATCCATCATAAGGCTATCAAACAGCTTTTCTATCTGTTTTGTACTCCATACAAACTCTCTTTGAATAGATGGAAGTAAATACTTTTTGGCATCAATATCCTTTATAACATTTTCTATTGTCAGTGCTGTTTGATAAGCCATTATGCTTCCTCCTCCGATAGTTTTTCTCGTAATCCATCAGCAAACTCTCTTAACTCTTCCTTGCTCATTCCATCTAATTTTTTTTACAAAGCATATTCCCCTTCCGTCTTTGCAACAGGGAACGGATATTTATAATATCCCATAATATAGTCAGCTGAAACATCCATTGCCTTTGAAATCTTCACAAGCTCTGGTATCATCATTTCCTTTGTCCCATCCATGTAAGCTCTAAAGTCCTCTGGCTCAATCCCACATTTCTTTGCAAAAGAATCGACATCCAAATTGTGCATTTTCATAAGCGTAGTCAGTCTCTCATTCATCTCATTTAAAATTTCTTCCTTGTCTCTCCTCATAATAAATCCTCCCAAAATATATTATAATAAAATCCTAATAATCGACCACTTACGTGTGCTGCCATCCATTGCAAGAATAAACATTTTCTTGCATCCATCTACCTCCGCAGTACATTCAAAGAACATATTGCAGACTACCTGAGAAGGACCTGTTGGCTTTGCCTCGTCTATTACAAGTTTATGTACTTCCCCCTGCCCATCCTGATATCTGCACCATAAAGGTGTAATTTCACCTTTTGTAGATGTAACTGTACATACCTGGCAAGGGATATTCACAGATTGATCCATATACATACACCTCATTCATCATTTTTACCAACTAATTCACACGCACTTGATCAATCTTAATTTCGTTCTCATCAGTATTTTCTTCGATTGTCTCATATATCAAACATATTTCTCATAATTACCAGTAGCAATATAACCTCCAATTAAGTTAACTGAAAAAAGCATTCTTTATCGTCTGCCACCAAAACCAATCTATCGTTAACTCGTTTTGTTTCTATTGATATACCAGGAAATTCGTATCCTTTCTTTACTTCGGCTGATAACCCTTTATACACAAAAAAACCTACGCTCAAAGAATCTTTTTTCCCTTCTGTAGTCATAAGTGCAACTGTGTTTGAATCTACTGCAATATACATTTTTCCAATATGATCATTGCCCTTTTTATATAAACTGCCATTTGCTAGTGAGCATACACACAAGGTTATCTCATCAATCAGTTGCTTAGTGTATGGAATTTTCAGCTCACTACATAAATTCTTCCACTCATTCTTCCATTCACTCTCCGTTATCCCTTCATATCCTATTACTTTCTTTCCATCAAATGTAGCATATTCATTCTCTATAGCTTGCTTTACCGCATTAAACGCCTGTCCCCTATCTCTTTCTCTGTGGGCAATAAGATCAGCAAATTCTAAAATTCCTCTATATGTATTATTGCTACGAATCAATCTTCTTATAACAATAAGGAATCCTAATACATCATACTCATCAAAACAGTGCCTCTTAAATATAGCTGAATAATGTCTTATCATTACTTCTTCTTTGTCATCAAGATTCATGAACTGCCTCCCCTACCATAATTCCCACTAAATTATTCTACCTAGTTTTGAACTATCAATCTGATTACACAATTTTTGTCGCAATTCATCTTCATTTGACCAAACAACGATTTGTGTTTGCTTAATATCAAAATGAACGTTGTCGAAATCTGTATCTTTACAAGTAAATATAACCGTTTTCCCTAGAGCTCTTGCATATCCAGTTTCATAATAAACGCCTGCATTTTGCGATGTAAGATCTCCAATCAAAAATTTACACGACCGAATCTCTTCCATCATTTTATTATATATATTATCGTTATGCACATCCAAATCAAGAAAATAAGATTCATTTCCCGTGTCTTTAAGTGCATTTTTTACTCCTTGCCTGATTATATCTACAAACATACATTTATCCTTATTCATAGGCATTGAAACAAATACTTTTCCGCTCATTTCCGAAACAGGATTCATTTCCGGAGTTTTGCACTCTCCATTTGTCAAATTATACAAAAGCAAAATTTGCTCATCTGTTGCCTGATTAAGTATAAACTCTTGCAAAATATTTAATTCATTCCTATGCATACTACTTGTTCCCGACTCCAATTTATATCCTATACCAAAATAAGCAAGGACATCTTCTATTACCCCCACTTGGGATGGCGTTCCAAAAGTATAGTAATTATTATCTGCCTGCACCATCTTTACAAAATTGTTAAATACTAATTGTTTATTCATATTCCAACATCTCCCCTCTATACATACATTTTTTGATAAATATCTTATTTCCTATTTTCTATCATCCATATTAATATGTTATTTATACTTAAAGAAACATGAAATATCTAAATATTACATCCAATAAGAGTCAGAAATTTTTTCGTAATGCCTATCCTTCAATATTTCTGGCATACTCTCAACAGAAGGAAATTCTTTTTTTATTTCACTACATAAACATTCTAAAAGTGTGTCTCCAATAACATCCGAATGTTTTCCTCTCAATGCCTTCTCATACCAGTCGATCAGATCATTTTCTGTAACAATGCTTTGTATATGACTTCTCCAACCAATCTGCGTCAATAAAGACACAATAATATCTTTTTCAGCATCCTTACATACAATAACAACACGATCACTAGATACGCTATTTACAATGTTCTGAGCTAATGACACATCAAGACTAAGATGTTTAATTTGAATTGCCGGTCCCCAATTAGAATACATATCAAGTCCTCTGTCGGCAGCATTAGTCACTCCAACACGATATACTCTAGCCTCCTGTATATGCTTCGGATTAGAAAAATCCAAGCACATAACTTTTCTAGAGAAGTCGTCAAATTCATTGAGAATATCAAAGTGTAACTCATCTACCGATACCTCAACAACCAAATTTAATGCATCCACTAATGTTGCAAACAATGCATATACAATTATTTCATATATTTTATCAAGACTACGTTTCAAACCCGGCTCATTCCAAAACGAATCAATAAACTGTTTAACACTAAAGTCTTCTCTTGTTGCATTCATACAATAAAGCAGCGCATCAGATAGTTGATCATGCTTATTTATGAATCTCCTATAAATATACGCCTCAACTGCCCCGTTTGTCCGAAGATTTTCTTTACTAAGTTCATTAATCATTATCGGTGGGATTGCATTGTCATTAAACAAGTCATCTTGGAACCGTGCACTACTTGTACACACTCGTCCTAATAATGGTAAACATACTTCATCACGCCATTTTTTACTTTTTGCTCGATAATCCTCTAAATTGAGCGGTTTGATATCTCCGACCGTTCTAATTCTGTACAATATTTCCGCAATCTGAATTGGTTTATATAAATGTACACGTGACTTTTTTATAACTGAATCAAGTGCCTTTTTTGCATCATCTCTATTAGGCATTCTGTTTTCTCCTTTCAAAAGCCTTTAAAGAGGCTATCATTTCATTTGCAATCTTCTGTATCACCGGAACAGCAACCGAATTTCCGCATTGATGCTTTACTTTACTGTAAGGCAACACAATTTTGTATGAATCAGGAAATCCCTGTATTCTAAGCATTTCTCTTTCCGTTGGTCTACGCTCATCATTTATTAAAATATAGTTAGCCGATGCCCCAGCTCGCAACGCAGAGGAATATGGATGAGGTGTGATTGACCCTGCCATATTTTCATGAGATATATATGGTTTAGGATAGTTTTTATCCTTCAGCCTATCCAATCTGGATTTCTTTATTGCATCTCTGACAAAATATTTTTTATCAACATTTATTTCCAATATATCATTTAGAGTTTTTCTTTTTTCAACCGGAACTGGATCTGGAAATTCAAAAAGAACATCGTCTAAAAATCCAACAATATAAATTCGTTCTCGTTTCTGAGGGACTCCATAATCCAGTGCATTTAAAACCTTAGCGTACACATGATAACCTAACTTCTCTAAATGTGATATTATCACCCTGAAAGTATTTCCTTTATCATGAGCAACAAGATTTCTTACATTTTCAAGCATAAATGCCGGTGGTCTCTTTTCCTTTAATATTCTCTCTATTTCAAAAAATAACGTACCACATGTCTCGTTTGCAAACCCTTCCTTTTTGCCTATAATAGAAAATGCTTGACAAGGAAAGCCTCCCAAAAGAATGTCAAAATCAGGTATATCCGATGCTTTTATCTTCGTTATGTCTCCCGATGGATGTTCTCCAAAATTTGCCTCATATGTTTTACATGCATCTTCATCAAACTCTGAAGAAAAAACACAATGTCCTCCTACCGATTCAAACCCTAACCGGATTCCTCCAATACCAGCAAAAAGATCTATAAAACGAAAATCATCCCACTTCGTTTTTTCATTATTCTTCGGGATAGAACTAGTGTCTTTATAAATATCAAAAATACTTAGCTGTTTCATCATAATATTCTCCATTTAATAATAATTCATAAATCAAATTTAATGTAAATACTACTGTTCTTCTCACTATCTCAAATCTGACTATCTTATGCAATATTTTATAATATATACTTTTAATTCTACACCAGATTTATTATATATCCTAACATGTACTAAAAAACGTACTCATCTAAAAATTTTTGCTTCCATCTCGCTCTCGAATATATGTCATGATATCACCATAATCCACTCCTAACGCATCACACAGTTTATCAAGTACAGGCATTGCCACATATTCATTCTTAACAAGCTTAGTCATGGTATTGGGTGCAATATCCGCTTTCTTTCTTAGATCCGCACGGCTCATTTCATTCTCTGCCAATCTTATCCATAATTTCTTATATGAAACCGCCATATTTACCTCCATATCTAATACAGCAAAATACGTTAAAATTATACCATTCTTCTTTCAAATCCGCAATTAATACTCCCAACATCTTGCGATATATAACAAATAAAAAACACCCCACAGCCGCAGAAGCAGCCATGAGGTGCAATCATTCAAAATCTATTCTCTTACATCATCAACAGCATGCTCGTAACCGTCATACAGACCGCCATGGTCATATAACCTTCCTTCGTCACAAGTTCATGTCTCTTATACCCACTTCCTGTAATTTCCACCGGATGTTTCCGAAAGAACAGGATACAGAGTGTGATGAATCCGGCAAGTCCTGCCACAAACAGCAGTGCAACCACCCATCCCGGTATCAGGAATGCCCCCATATAAGCAACCGCTACATTGACCGCATTAAATACCAGGTGCATAACCATGGAATACATCATATTGCCTGTTGCAATCCTTATAAGGGCAAATACGCAGCCATAGAAGAACCCGTACAGGATCGAACCAAGTGAGAAGTGAAGCAGTGCAAAGAACAGACTGCTGATCACAACCGCAGCTCTCGCATCGACCTTCATATAGGCTCCGAATATCAGACCACGGAACACATACTCTTCCACGACTGCCGGCACGATGGCGAACGCTATTATGGCAAGCCACACAGGATATTTCGCTATATCCTCTGAACTGTCTGCTCCTGCAGATGACAGCAGCGAAGCAAGTGCCGATAACATAAGTGCGATTGGAATACCGCATACGGATATTCCTATGCTCTGTAAAAGTGTTCCTACCTTCGGTTTCTCAAATGGTATAGTAAATTCTGCTCGTCTCTTCCTTGCCATGAACACTGCAAAAAGCATTGTCATAAAATATATTGCCATCTGCGCGCCCAGTGTTCCGATAAACATCACTGTCATAATTCCCACTACTTCAAATATGATACAGAACAGAAAACTGGTGTCCGCCATCCTGATCAGCTTATACTCACTTGATTTCTTATCCATCTATCCGTGTCCTTTCTCTCTTATTCGTCTCCTATGTCACTGCGTTTCCTGCCATTTTCCCGGCTGGGTGGCTGTGTCCCTTTGTCATTTGCCATGTGCTTCTTATGGCGAATTACATTCTCCAGATTATCCGTCACATCATCACAGGTGATACCTCTACTCTTGCAGAACTCTTCTGCCTGTTTTTTATCCGGAAACTCTGCAATCGGCTTGTGCCGCTCGATATCCCCGCTTGGGTACTTGATGTCGGCATACAGATAATACTTTTCGCTTTCGTCGCTTTTCTGCATGGAAAAGTTGGCAAACTTGCCCGTCTTGTGTTTCTCCGGTCTCCCTTTCTTTGCTTTCTCCTGTTCACGCTTATCTTTTGCTTCCTGTTCCTTTGCCACTTCACCCGCCATATCTCTTGATGGCTGTTCCATACTCTGTGCCTTCTCCGCCAGATACTTCTCTACCTCTGGCAGATAGGTTTCCAGTGTACCGCTCCTGTCCTTCGTGATCGGATTGATGTCGATGTTTCTGCCGCCTATGGACAGTCCTTCTTCATTCAGGATATTAAACAGAGAATCTTCCCTCTCGCTTCCGTAATATTCCACGACCACATCCACATCCGAATCCTCATGCTCGATACCCCGGCACCTGCTTCCAACGAGAACCACATCCACCACCTGGGCATCTATGTCAAACGTCTGCAACGCATCCTCCACATGACCTCGTACCATGGATTCGATACTTTCCGCATTCTGTCCGTCAAGTTCGTGGAACAGATCTCTTGTCTTTGCCCGGAACGTTTCCACAACATCCTGCTGTGACTTTGATACCTCATGCACTTTCTCTGGCTGCTTCTTCATCGCAACGGATGTCATCGTCCGTATGCCATGTTCCTCATTTCTGTCCTTTATGCTCTCTCCAAATGCCTTTGCATTAAAATCATCGCAGCAGTCATACCGGTGTATGGATGTACCATGTTCCCATATCTCGGAAACAAAAAGAGCAGTCGGGAATAGTTCTTCCTTTCTGCTCTTATCCATCAGTTCTTCTGTCCTCTCGGGCATATGAACATCATACACTATAAATTCTCTGCTTCCGTCGTAGCACTCACCCATGTCATTCATAAGTGAAACCGCTGTGCCGGGTGTAAACTCCGTCTCCTTTTGAAGTTCTCCCGTTATCAGAGGATAATCTGCGGTATCTTCGATATAGAAATGTTTCTTTCCATCATCATCCTTAAAAAGACAGACATCAAAAGAACTTTTATCTCCATCCACATAACATCGGTAAGTCCTGTCATGTTCCGGATTCTCCATTTCCGTCTTTCTATCTGCATACGCTTCATTCATCAGGGATGTATCGGCACGGACATCAATATCCCGGTAGTCCACATGAACTGCCATGATATCCTCTTTCTCAAATACGATCTTCTGTCCCTTATCCAGTCCGCCTTTTCCTTCAAGAAGCGTTCCCGTAAACTGCTCCTCCGTCAGATTAAAACGCCCCACATCATACTGTGATACACTGTCAAGCTGTACATCACCATATATCGTAGTGAATGTAACTCCCTTTGCAACCTCCGCATAATCATCCGGATTGTCATTGTATGTCTCTACCGCATACTCCGGTCGGAACTTATGCTCGCCGGCATCGGCAATGATGTTACCATCTGTGTCATGCCCTGTCGTCATGGCAAGTATCTGTCTTGCAAAAAGCTCCGGCATTTCACCCTCATACACTTCCGGTATGTTCTCATCGAAAAGCTCCGGATGGCTTACGCCAAATACTTGTCGTAGATCTTCCTCTGGAACTGATACCGCTCTACCGGTGTCATGTTCTCCATCTCGCCCATCCGCTCTCTTATCTCCGCTTCCGCTCTGTGCATCTGCTCCTCGGTCTCCAGCACTGTCTCCGCTGAAACATAAGTCATCTTCACTGCCTCTGGTAAATTGTCCATGTTTACGTTCTTCATTCTCCATGTCTCCTTTCATTCTTGCATTCTTTATAAAGTCATCATCTAAATTAGCCGCCTCTAAAAGTATCGGTTTTTCTCCTCTTCCGACATCGTTGTCCCATTTGGAACATCCATCTATCCCATCCATCGACTTTAACGCTTCGTACGCCTGTGCGATCTTATTTCCATCACGCTCATTTGCATACTTATCAATAAGCTCCGGTGACAGATATCTTCCGGTATGGATAAATCTGCCCATCATTCTCCCAAGTGCCTTATTTCTGTCAAGATCAACAAAGTGGACGTTTACCTTATAGCCGGCATCCTTTGCATAAGCAATATAGTCCGTCATAAGTTTGTCTGCATCACTGCCGACCTTGGGAAGCACAATGTTTCTTCCCTCCCGCAGAGCTTCTCTGAATACCGCTTGCTCCACGATCTGAGATTCCTTATGTACTGTATTCGCACCCCATCCTTTGTTAAATTCCGGAAACTGTCGTTTGGCTTCATCGTTATCAATTAGCATGGAATGATGCTCATATGAAATTGTATCTACTATGGCTGATGATTTCCCAGAAGCGGGAAGACCGATTACGATATCAAGGCGTCTGCCTTTTTCTACATCACCATTATAAAGTGTATTACCATCACTGTCAACGAGCGGCTTACCTTTTTCATCCAGACTGATAGAGCCATAATCCATAAGTGTCTCAAACACATGATTCTCTATTGCTTCCCTGTCCTTTAACTGTATGGTCGGTGTCGCATAAGACACACAACTTTCCGCCGCTTTCATCTCCGGTGTTGCTTTGACTTCTTCCACATCCACATACTTACCATCTGCACATCTCTCAAGGATATCCTGCATTTCATCACTGACCGGAAGTCCGGTCAGTAGTACAGTATCCCTGTCTTTCTTATCTTCGATTGCCATCTGCATTTCCTCCTTTCAACTATCGCTCATCGCCTTTGCCTTTTATCTGTGTATGTCCTGGTATCCCGGTTCGCTCACCTGCCTGCTGCTTCTTGTCGGCAATCCGTGTAAATATGGACTTTTCGCCCTTTTCATGCTTACACTCGCCCTCTTCACACAGCTTCTTCTCTGCCTTTTCCTCTTCAGAGCTGCCTCTTGCCATGCCATCATGCACAGGTGCCTCCGATGTCGATATGGTATCGCCCTCACTGTCTCTCGGTACTTCCCCATATCCATCACCTTCGATATCCACTACCTCTTTGCTGTCTAAGTCCTCTTCTTTCTCGGAATCACCTTTTTCGTCCATATTGAGAAGTGCATTTAACTCATTTAGGCGGTCAAGTTTCTCCGCAAGCTCCTGTTCCTTCTCAAATGGCTTCTTCACTTCTTCCTTTGCACTCTCAAGCTGTTCCTTGACTGCGGAAAGCTGATCTTCCACCTTGGCAAGTTTTGTTTCCATACCAAACATGGCATTTGCAATTCTCGTCATATTTCCGACCGCATCTGCTCCGACATCTATGTGATGGCTGATTGCACCTTTGATATTCAGGTCAAATGTTTTCTGGAATGGTTCAAAGGTCACAGCAAGTGAAAATCCCATATAGTCTCCGACCTTAACCGGCGTAGATATGGAATGTACATTCCGGCACATCTCGATCAGGGCGGTTCCTGCTTCCTTTCGGTCAGTAAACACACGCTTTCCTATCCGTATCTCAAAAGGCTCTTTCTCTTTGCCATCTTCGGAAAATACCGCCACACTTCTTGCCACAAGCTCTGCTTTTTCGGTTTTGAATGTCGCTATATCCGCCTTATATCCGGCTATCTTTTCAGAAAGAGCCGCTATCTGTCTTGGATAGGTCTGTGTGATGTTGTCCTCCAGTCTGTACCTCTGGCTTGTATGGTTGGCTTTAAGCAGCTTTAACTTCGATACCTGGATATCCAAGTCCATCTTCTCTTTTATGTAGGGATTTCCCGTACAGAGAGCCTTGACCTCGGCATAGGTAAGTGCCGCTTCATCCACGTCCTCACAGCTTCTGACCGGTGACTTGCTCGTCATGATCTGTCCGATGAATTTCTGCTTATTTTCAATTACCTGCCACGAATAACTGTCAAATGTACCCTCCGTTACATAGCGAAATATCTTAACAGGCTTCCCCAGTTCCTTGTACATGTTGCCCTGTCTGATAATACGTCCTTCCTGCTGCTCAATGTCCGATGGTCTCCATGGCACATCCAGATGATGAAGTGCGATCAGTCTGTCCTGTACGTTTGTACCGGCTCCCATCTTTGCTGTTGAACCAAGCAAAAAGCGGACATCACCGCTTCTAACCTTGGCAAATAAGTCCGCTTTCTTTGTTTCCGTATTGGCATCATGTATAAAGGCAATCTCGTTTTCCGGTACACCCTTACTCATGAGTTTCTGTTTGATGTCATCATAGACATTAAAGTTTCCGTCATTCTTCGGTGTGGAAAGGTCACAGAAGATAAGCTGTGCCCCCTTCGTCTCCGTTTCTTCTTCGTATATGGCAAATGCTTTCTCCACACATACGCTAGTCTTGGAGTTTTCATCATCCGGCAGCATAGGATTTATTAGTCTCTGGTCAAGTGCCAGCTTTCTTCCGTCATTCGTGATTTTCAGCATATTATCAACAGTTGAATCCACGCCTCCGTTTCGCACCATCTCTGCACGATCGGCAAGAGAAGCAACCACATCTTTCTGGAACTCTGATGGCTTTAATACAACATTCTCATATACCGCTTCCGGCACATCGAGCTTTAACATATCCGGTGTCTTGATATCCGCACTCTCCTTGAACAAACTGATAAGCTCCGGCAAATTGAAGAACTTTGCAAATCTCGTCTTGGCCCTATATCCGGTTCCCTCCGGTGCAAGCTCGATTGCTGTCTGTGTCTCGCCAAATGACGATGCCCATGCGTCAAACTGTGTAAGTCCCATCCGCTCTAAAGTTCCGTACTGAAGATATCGCATATTCGTATAAAGCTCCGTCATGGAGTTCGATATCGGTGTACCTGTCGCAAATGTCACGCCTTTGCCTCCGGTTAATTCATCCATGTATCTGCACTTTGCAAACATATCTGACGACTTCTGCGCATCCGTCTGTGCAATACCGGCTACATTACGCATTTTTGTATAAAGAAATAAGTTTTTGTAATTATGGCTCTCATCTACGAATAACCGGTCTACACCTAACTGCTCAAACGTCACTACACTGTCTTTCTTCGATGGATCCATCAGCTTTTCCAGTCTGACTGTCAGGTTCTTCTTTGATTTCTCCATCTCTTTTATCGTATAGCGTTCTCCACGCTCTGCCTTTGCCTGTGCTATGGCTTCCGTGATGGAATCAATCTGCTCCTGAATAGTTGTCGCCTGACGTTCCTTTGACAACGGAATCTTCTCAAACTGTGTATGACCGATGATGACTGCATCATAGTCACCCGTTGCGATTCTGGAACAGAACTTCTTTCTGTTTGCCGGCTCAAAGTCTTTCTTACTTGCAACAAGGATATTGGCTCCCGGATATAACTGTAAGAAGTCGGAACCCCACTGCTCGGTCAGATGGTTCGGAACAACAAAAAGGCTCTTTCTGCATAGTCCAAGCCGCTTGCTCTCCATGGCTGCCGCCGCCATCTCCCATGTCTTTCCCGCACCTACGCAGTGCGCAAGAAGTGTGTTGTCTCCATATAACTGATGAGCTACTGCATTTTTCTGGTGCGGTCTGAGTGTGACTTCCGGCGACATTCCGGGGAATGTCAGGTGTGCCCCTTCATATTCTCTCGGTCTGATCGAATTAAACAGTTTATTGTATGTCTCAACTAAATCCGCACGACGTTCCGGTGCGGCGAATATCCAGTCTTTGAACGCTTCCCTTATGGCTTCCTGCTTCTGGCTTGCAAGTGTCGTTTCTTTTTTATTTAACACACGCTTTTCCTTGCCCTCTTCAAGCACGGTATCATATACCCGGCTATCCTTTAAGTTTAAGGAATCTTCAAGAATCTTGTAGGCATTTGCCCGCATGGTTCCATAAGTGGAATTGGCAATCGGATTGGCTCTGTCTGCATTTTTACCCTTTACGTTCCACACACCTGTCACAGCCGAATACTGCACACCGACAGTTGCACCACCTAGTCCATAACTCCTTGTCAGATACTCTGGTGTCTTGAATGTTTCCCGCATGAACTGGTCTACATATTCCGGCTTTATCCATGTGGCACCAATACGGACTTCTATCTCTGAAGCTTCAAGGTCTTTCGGCATAACCGCTTCAAGTGCCTTTGCATTTACCTCATATTCCGGACTGCTCTCAACCGCACTCTTTGCCACAGCAAGTTTTTCTCTTACATTACCCGACAGGTACTCATCTGCTGTCTGCCATTCCTCACTTAAAGGCTCCTTGAATATAACTCCCACAAGGTCATCCGTTATCTCTGTGTCACTCTTTCCGGTAAGCTCCATCATATACGGGATGTCTACCTTTGCTTTTTCCGAAAGTGAAACTGCAAGTGCTTCGCTTGCTGTGTCAACACTTGTGACTACCTCCGCACGCTTGATGGTTCGCTTCGTGAACATGTCTGCTTTTTCCTTGAAGTTTCCATCAGAATCAAATTTCTCCAGGGAACACAGCAGGCTGTAGCTTGCATCCTGACTGAATACACTCTTGTTCGTTCTGGAATTGATTCGACCGAATTTCTTCTCGAAATCATCATAGCAGTCATTTAGTTCCTTCATCTTCGCTGCGATGTCACCATCCCTGGCTTCTTCCATCTGCAAGTCGATAAGTAATCTCGTCACATCTCTGATAGCAACAAGTCCCTTGATACGTTCTGCCTTGCTTTCCGGAAGCTCCACTGGCTTCATGACGGAATTTTCTCTGTAGTAAACCTCGTTATCGACAACTGTGTAGGAGAAATTCTTTACATTCGGATCTGCCGGCAGCACTTTGTCCTCGTCTGCCACATCAAACTCATCAAGCTCTCTTGTCACTGCACCTATCTCACCTTTGATATTTGCAAGTGCTTCATTAATCTGCTCCTTAAATGGTCTGTCCGTGTCTGCAATACATGCGCTTTCCATGCCGTGCGGACCGGATACCATCTCCATGTGTCCGACAATCTGTTCCGGATGTTCTGCAAAATAGCTGTTCATTCGGATACCTTTTTCATCTTCCGACGTATGCACCCAGTCCTGTATCTCCCTGACCATTCTGTCACGCTTCTGTAAAAAGATGATATCTGATGTAACTTCCGTACCGGCGTTTGCCTTAAATGCAGTGTTTGGTAGTCTGACCGCACCTAAAAGCTCTGCACGTTCTGCCAGATACTTTCTGACATTCTCATTTAACTTATCCATGGTTCCCTTGGATGTTACAAAAGCCACTACACCGCCCGGACGGACTTTATCGAGTGTCTTTGCAAAGAAGTAGTCATGGATCAGGAAGTTGTGTTTGTCGTAATCCCTGTCTGCCACCTTATACTGACCAAACGGAACATTGCCAACTGCCACATCAAAGAAATCTCCCGGAAACTTTGTCTCTTCAAATCCCTTTATCTGTATATCTGCCTTTGGATATAACTGCTTCGCAATCCGTCCGGTAAGGCTGTCAAGTTCCACCCCGTAAAGTCTGCTCTTTGCCATATCCTCCGGCAATCTTCCAAAGAAATTTCCGACACCCATTGCCGGCTCAAGTACATTTCCCTTTTCAAATCCCATACGGGATAATGTGTCATAGATTCCGTCTATGATGGCAGGACTTGTATAATGTGCATTAAGTGTGGATTCTCTTGCAGAAGCATATTCCTCCGGTGTAAGGAGATTCTTTAACTCCTGATACTCTGCGCTCCATCCTGCCTTATTCTCATCAAAAGCATCAGCAAGTCCGCCCCATCCGACATAACCAGACAAAATCTTCTGTTCCTCCGGTGTGGCGGCACGCTTTTCCTCTTCAAGTGATTGTATCGTTTTTATCGCCTGCACATTACGTGCAAACTTCTCTTTTGCCGAACCGGTTCCAAGTGCCTCATCCTCAATATGGAAATTCTCTTCCGGGAACTTCTGGACAGTTTGTCCTAAAGTGTCCGGTTTGATATCATCCCATGCAACCGTATTAAGAGGTGCCTGCACAAGCTCCTCATTGTCACGGACTTTTTCCATATCTTCATCTGAAAGATACACCAGCTCGTCAAAGGAAAGATATTGCAGTTCCGTCTCATAAATATCATCCAGAGATTCGTACTGTTTCTTGTCAATTAGAAGGTCATCCACATACGTGCTTATAGAAAATTCCTTTAAGTTTAGTGTCACCTGTACCGGGTGTTCTTCGTTCGTTTCTTCATCAAGGAAGTCCGTATAGGCAAGTGATATGTTTGTAAGGTCATCAAAATCATCATCTACACTTCCATACTCATTTTCCAAAAACTCACTGACAATCTCTATCGCATCTTCCATCGTCTTTTCAGACTTCTGGACATTTTGTCCTAAATTGTCCTTTTCCGGTAGTGCTTCATCCAGTTCTGCCTGTGCCTTGGCAAGCTGTATTTTCTCATACTCTTCCTGCTCCTTTGGAGTAAGGTACTTTCCCTCGGTAATAAGTTCCCCGATTCTCTTTTCTACCACTTTCCATGTAAGGACAACTTTGGCATAAGGATTCATAAGGCTTCCCTTTGTGATGGAAAGTCCTCTGGCATCGTGATCCTGATTGCTCCGGTCACTTCCGACGATGGCATGGGAGCTTCCTCCCGTTCCATATTCGTGCTTTAAGAAGTCAGCGGCTTCCTTGTGGTCGTGTCCTTCAAGAAAATACTGATGTATCCGGAACTTCCCACCGGCAAATCCGCTTCCCCTGGTAATTACGGAATCTATTTCATCCTGTGTGATAAAGCTTTCTTTCAGTGTTTCCGTATCAAATCTCTGTGGAAGTTCCTTCCTCTTATCACAGTAACCAGATACTCTGTCAGACAGTTCTGAAGGTTTCGGATTCAGTCTCCACCTGAAACTTTTCTCTCCACGTTCCACTGCCGCTATCTCATTATCAACCGCCGCCTTTAACTTCTGTGCCTCTTCCGGATTATTAAGTCTCTCAAATAAAATCTCCGTTGATTTCTGATAATCAAGTCCGTCAAGACCGTCTACGACAGACATATCACCAACACTGTCACGGAAGAAAAAATACAGGTTATCAGCAACACCACGCCGCACGGTTTCATCTGCAAGAAAGGCTCTGTTTTCATCAAGGAATGTCCCCTGTTTCACCATACCGGCAATAACCTTCTCACAGTCAGACCAGCTTTTCTCCATGATGAAATCATCACTTGCACTTCGTCCATATCCAAGCTTCATACCATCCCGGTCAAACCATGCGGCTATCTCATGTCCGTCAATCTCAAAGCCTTTTCCGCATGTTCCATATTCTCCGGCAAGAAAGTCTGCCATATAAGCAGAGTCCCGATTTTCCCGGTACTTCTCGTAGATACGCTCCCTGCTGTTACTGTTTCCTCCACCTGTACGCAGGATATCCTCTATGTCACTTTCCTTTAACAAAAAAGCAGCCGGAGCGATACTTTTCATACCTGCCTCGGCTGCTGCTATGGTTCCCATCTGTTCATCCAGATAAGGGAAGATTGAAAGCTGCTTATATTCAACTTCTACTACAGACTGTAGACGATCTCCGACAGAACGATCTCGTCCGCTCTGTTCGTTATCGAGTTCATCAGACGAACCCACTCCATCTGATCTCTGCTCTTTAACTCCTCCGTCACTTCCTCGTTCTCCATCATCTGGTTTTTCAGTCTCTCGAACCTCTCCTCTGCCTGTTTCTGTATCATCAGACAATGTTCCGTCAGCGTTCCCGACAGAAGCTTCCCGGTGTAAATCCCCTCGTGATGTTCCTTCAGAAATGTCTCCCGAAGCATTCCGTACTTCGTCAGGCTCTCCTCCGGCTCCTCGTTCGCTTTGATGTTCGGAATGAGATAGTCCCCTTCGTTCCTGTATGTCAGTTCCATAATCCGTACCTCCTTCTTTTCTGTTCTGCGTGTCACTTTCACGCTTTAAAGTATTATAGTGTTCTTGACCATCATTTGCAAGTATATTTTTATCTTTTTCACTGCTTTCCCGTTCCACTCTGCGGGCATTTTCCCGGTCAATATCCTCTACTACCTGACATATCTCACGAAGTACCGGCTCGCACATACTGCTTGTCGCTTCTCCAAGGACACTTAAGCTATCAAGCGTAGAAAACTCACGGATATAAGAAAAATCCAGTTCATCCCTATAAGTATCCGTATCGAGACCGCACCTTGCCATAAGTGTATAGGCAATACTGGAAGTCATGGTCTCTTTCAGTCTAAGTGAAAGATTATATTCATCCAGTCCATAAAGCAGACTGTCATCCTGTACATTCACAAGATCCTGCAATACATCCGGAGTGTAGTCCTCTGCAATATGCTCCGCTATCTGAATCATCCGGCTCTCAATCGGACGTTTTTCATCCGTCTTACCATATATATCCTCAAGCCGCTTCATGACCGCTTCATGGTGCTGATCCTTCATCTCCCAAAGAGTAGGGAAAATACCGATACGCTTCGCCTTGTGGACATCCGATACGTCAAACACATACCGGAGCTTCTTTTTTCTTGTCTCGTCAAGCAGTGCGATACCTTTTGCTCCCTGATTAACCCAGCAGTGCATCCGGGTATTCCACACCTCAATGGAAGCTACCGCTGTCGCATCTGGTCGCTGTGCATGAATAAGAAGCTGATCCTTGAATCCGTACCGGTAAAGCCTTGCCGCAGTCTCCAGATAGTCTGTCCATGCATCTGCATTTTGCGTAATGCGTTCGGCTGTATTTTTTGCCATATCCGCAATATTATAATATTTGTCCGCCATCTGTACCTCCTACTTTTTCTTTGGAAATTCCATGTTGAAACTGTACTGAAAGCCGCTTCTCGTATTGCCCTTTGCGTCCGTGTAGGAATATGAAGTTGTACCGTTGGGCGTAAGGTATGCGTCATACACCTTGCCGGCTTTGTTCGTTATGCCTTTTACCAGAATCTTTTTCCCTTCGAGAAGATTTTTTACCTGGTTATCAGTCAGTGTCACACCAAACGCCTTTGCAAATCCCATGCCACACTTCCCGGTGCAGTAAGGACCGAATTTACCTTTTACGACACTCTTGCCACACTTTGGACATTTTCCAAACTCCTCCTGGTCTTTCCGGAACATCCCCTTATTTTCTTCGGTCACGCTGCTGTAAGAGGAAACAAGGTCGGATACCATATCCGTAATGCCGCACATAAAATCATCTGCGGATGTTTCACCTCTTGCGACTTTTACAAGTTCGTTTTCCCAGTCGGCTGTAAGCTGCGGAGACTTCACGACATCCGGCAGTATGGTGATCAGCTTGATTCCGTCATCTGTTGGTATCATCTGCTTTTTCTCACGCTTCACAAATCCGTCCTTGACCAGCTTTTCTATTACATCAGCTCTTGTTGCCGGTGTTCCAAGTCCTTTTCGTTCCACTTCATCGTCCATCTCGGAAGCACCCGCCTTTTCCATGGCAGAAAGCAGGCTGTCCTCTGTGAAATGCTTCGGCGGTGTAGTGAAATGCTCCGTCACCTTTGTCTCCGTAACATCCATGACTGCTCCTTCTGTAAGTTCCGGGAGCTTTGTTTCTTCCTTTTCCGGCTTATCCTCTGCCGCCTTATATGTCTGTCTGAAGAATCCATCAAAATCTTTCCATCCGTTTTCTATGACTTCCCTGCCTGACACCTTAAAGGCGATATCCTCGCAGCGAAGCTCCGCCTTTGTAGAATCGTAAATATAGGCACTGCCAGTAGCACACAAAAGTCTGTTTGCACAGAGTGTAAGGACACTCTTTTCATTTGCGCTAAGTTCCTCTATCGGTGCTTTTCGTATCTCAACAGTTGGGATGATGGCATGATGGTCTGTCACTTTCTTGCTGTTAAGAACTGCCTTTATATTGGGATTAACCATGACATTCATCTTTGAAAAAACCGTTTCCATGATGGCTGCTATCACATTTCTGGCGGTCTCTTCCATATCATCGGAAAGATACTGACTGTCCGTTCTTGGATATGTAACCAGCTTCTTCTCATAAAGGTTCTGGGTTGCTTCAAGTGTCTGCTTGGCAGTAAGTCCAAACAGCCGGTTAGCATCTCTCTGGAGTGTTGTCAGATCATAGAGCTTTGGTGGAGAAACCTTTTTCTGCTCCTTGACAACCGATGATACGACCGCCTGTTTTCCCATACAGATATCCGCCATATGCTCCGCTTCGCCTTTTTCATCTATATGGTCTGTTACTGCCTCAAAGCCATCACACAGAATATGTGTCTGGTAGTATGCCTGCTTCTTGAAATTCATAATCTGTGATTCTCTGTCTACAAGCATGGCAAGTGTCGGTGTCTGCACCCTGCCAACCTTTAGAAGTCTGTTATAAAGTGTCGTAAAAAGTCTCGTTCCATTGATACCTACAAGCCAGTCCGCCTTCTGTCTTGCAAGTGCCGACGCATACAGGCTGTCATACTCACATCCCGGTTTTAAGTTTGCAAACCCTTCACGCACTGCGCTTTCCTCCATGGATGAAATCCACAGTCTTTCAAATGGTTTCTTACAACCTGCCTGATTGTAGACAAGTCGGAAGATAAGTTCTCCCTCACGTCCAGCATCCGTTGCACACACAAGAGAAGAAACCTCTTTATCCGCCATGAGCTTCTTCAGCACACCATACTGCTTTGCAGTATCTTTCTTTACCACGTAGGAAAATGGTTCTGGAAGAACCGGAAGTGATTCATAATTCCATTTTTCATACTTTTCTCCGTAGCTTGCCGGCTCCGCAAGCTCGATCAAGTGTCCGACACACCATGACACAATATATCCGTTTCCACTTCTGTATCCGTCTGATTTTTTATCTGCTCCAAGCACATCTGCAATACTGTTTGCAACGCTTGGTTTTTCTGCTATTACAAGTTTCATCTGCTACCTCCATAAAAGGGTGGCAGTCACTTTCTGCCACCCCATTTCATATTTACTCGTCCTCTTCGTCATAGTCGGATTCTTCCTCTTCGGTTTCATCCTTCTCGCCATACATACTGTCATCGCTCGCTTCCGGCTTGCCTTTTTTACCGCCTGCCATCTTCACACCGATTACAACCACTGCCACTACACCAAAAATTATGATATATAACCAGTTTCCAAGACCTTTACTCTCTTTCTTATCTGCGTCCGTATTGGTTGCATCCTCCGTTGTCTCTTCTGTCGTGGATTCATCCATATCCGGTGTCACTTCTTCCGTATTGATGTTGTTGCCCTGTGCCACAGAATTGTGAGGGAGTGTCTGTTCATCGCTGTCAACAAAGTTCAGAAGGTTGTCATTCGATACCGAAGTCAGGAAGTACACCGTACCATTTCCATGTGTGGTATCTACCCCATCATCATCCGAATATGCCGCTGACATATCTATTACAAGGAAATACTGCTGTCCATCCTTTGTAACGATGGTATAAAACTGTTTCTTATTAACTTCCTTCATAATGTCTTTCCCGGATTCATCCGTTACGGATGTAACCGAACCGGTGGAAGGGTTTGTAACTGTTGCGCTTCCGTTATCCGGTAAGGAATCCGCAGGGTTCTCGGTGCTTTCCTCACTGTCCTCCTCTGTGGTATTTTCCTTGTAATAAGGATTTGCAACTGTATAGACAGTGCTTGAATTGCCTGCATTATCTATGGAATAGATATAGAAATACTGATAGGAAGCGTCGAATTTCTGTAGTCTTACAGTAACAACTCCATTTTCATCCGGCGTGAAGCTGTACTCATTGACGTACACCTTTTTCACGCCGCTTTCCGTATCATAGGTCATGATATTAAGCAACCCTTCACTGACTGCCGCATTTAACGTCGGGGCAACTGTATCAAAGCACTTGATAAATCGGTTCTTCTCATACTCATTGCCATTCATATCCGTGACCTTGACATAGACAGTGCAGTTTTCCGTAATCTCAAGTGCCATATCGTCTGTGATATCCACCCAGCTTCCGTTGGAGCCAATCTTTGCCTGCACGGTATCAACCTTGAACTTGCTGTCACCAAAGATTTTCGTGACTTTCACATCTACCATGGCTTTGTCGTTGTACCAACCCGGTTTATCGAGTGCTATCGAGATACGCACCTTGTATTTATTATCCTTCGATGTCACATCCTCTGTTGTCGCTTCGGAAGCATTGGTGTCCTTCTTCGATGGAGTCTCCTTTGGTGCTTCCGTTGTTGCATTTTCATTTGTGGTTTTCTGCTCCGTCGTCACTTCTGTTGTCTCCGTGCTTTCCTCCGTCTTTGCATAGACAGAAATTCCACTGCCCATAAGCAGTGTGCCGGCAATCATCAGGGAAAGTGCCGCCTTCTTGATTTTCTTGTTCATTTTCTTTCATCTCCTGTTCTTAACTACAAATGGCAGAGGTTAATTCTCCTCTGCCACATCATCAATATGCTGCTTATACACTGTGATAAGCGTATCGACCGCACCATCTCCCTCAAGCCCCACTTCTGCAAGTCTGGTCTTAAAGAGGAAATATTCCGTCCGGTCGATCTTGTCATTAAGTTCCTGAAGCTTCTCCTTTTCTTTTGCGAGCCTGCTTCTTAATTTTTCAAACTCTGCCGAAAGTTTATCGACCTTTTCCTGCTGTCTGTCCCTCTCGGTTTTTTCCTTCAAAATCTTATCTTCGTATCGTTCCAATTCTCACTGCTCCTTTTAATATTTCGGTCTGATAAATGATGTGATTGGAAATCCACCTGTCGTATATCTGGTCTTTAGTGCCACACATCCACCATTACTCTGCGAACCCGCTCCATCACCGGATGTGTTACCGCCGATCGTGGTAAATGTTCCATCTCCATTATTGGATACAACAACCTCAATATGCTCATTGTCGCCAAACAGTACGATATCGCCATACTTTGCTTCCGAACTGTTTATGAATAATCCGTTATTCTGTGCCCAGTTATATACAAGTCCGCACCTTGCCACTTTCTCTCCATCGTAAAATGCAGCTCCGTTACCACTTTTATTAAAAAGCCACCAGACAAATACGCAGCACCATGAATAAGCATCTCCACTTACCTCCTGTCCGTAGTAATCCGTATTGAATACTACATTGTTTGAACCCGGAGGATTCTCAGTTATTCCAATCTGATTCTGTGCAGTCTGCATGACACCTGTCGGTCCTTTTGCCTGGACAACCGCACCGCCTCCGACCGAGCCACCGCTTTGATATTTGGCAAGCCATTCTTCTCCGTATTCCTTATGACCATAACTTGACCAGCCGCTTTGCTGTGCCATAGCATTTGAATATTCCGTAGAAAATGCCAGTGTCCACTTTTTAGCGTTCTTTCTCTTCATAAAGCCAAGAAAGCCTCCGCCATAGTTATATGCCTGGGCTACTATCTGAAGATTGTCATAATCATCCGCTCCATCCACGCCCCATGTTTTCATGTGCGCATAGAAAACCCGAATACCTATATCTATGGATTTCTGTTCTGTCGTCCAGTCAGATGGCATGGCAGCATCATCCCACAAACCACTTTCCTTACACTGCATGAGATCGCCGCCGCTGCTTGACGATATACCGCCGGATTCCTGCTGTATGGTCGCAAGAATGGCATTCACATAGTCGTTTAAGTCAATCCCACTTGAAGCATCGTTATTCGCCTTACAGCGTTCCGTAACCCATGTACGCCATGATTCAACTTCTGCCGGGAATCCTGTTCCTACCACCTGGGGTGACGAGAAATCCGAATCGCCGCCAAACGACAGTAAAAGCATGGGAGCCGCAACGCCAAGAAATGACATCATAAGTGCTAGCACAAGCATAAATACAATCACAATCTTTCCAACCGGAGATGAAAAGAGTGCCTTCACCGCTTCCCAGAGCTTCCCGGCTCCCTGTTTCACCTTATCCATCGGATTAAAGCCTGTAGTAAATGTGACTGCCGCACTCTTTGCTTTCTTCGCATTCTGATACTCTTTTATGGCATTCTTCATGTACTTTCGCTTCACCGCTTTTTTCTGCAAATGTCTGTCATACAGGTTGCTGTTTTTCCACAGGTCACTTTCTTTCGCTCTTCCGAGTGCAGTCCGGTATTCCATCTTAATGCTGTTTCTTGCTATCTTATCTTCCTGCTTTAAGAGCTTTGCGATTTCCTTCTCGTTCTTCTGCATCCGCCAGTATTTCGCTGTTTTCGATATCGTATATACAGTTGATACCGCATCCGCAGTCTTTGACGCTGTGTCCGTCCATGCGTTCTGTATGCCCAGTCCTTTTTCATCATTTGCCATATTGTCCGCCATGTGAAGTGTCCGTTTCCCAAATGACGCTGCACTTGAAATACCGGCATACTTTGAACTTTCGTGCATTTTACTCTCTGCACCGACTTCCACCTGAAGGTCTGTTTTTAAGCCACCCTTTACGGTCGCTTTGATCTCATACTGCTGTCTTAACTTCTTCTGGAGTTTCTTCCGGTTATCCCGCAGTTTAATGTCATTTACTGCCTGTTTATCCCGTACACGCTGCCTTCTCGAAGCTGTCATTAGTTTAGATTTGCCATCCGATGTATGAAGCGTTGCTCCGGCAAGCTCTGTGGCATTATCCTCATGAAGAAGAATCCTGTTCGCCGCCTGTTTATTTGTTTCCGGAGCTTTCTGTCTTTTATTTACCAGCTTATCGCCGACTGCCTTTCCCGTTTCAAGTGTCACCCGTGTCGTCTTATTGGTAAGCTTCTGCGCACTCTCCGTGTTCTCATTCGACAGCTTTCCATTACTGTCACCCACGTTCTTTAAGGTGTCCCCTGCCACATCCGCCATTTTGCCTTTCAAATCAAATTCCATGCGGCTGCCTCCTTAACTCTACCCTGCCTGCTCTGTGGCAGTTTCGGTCTCTGTCTTGGTCTCCGCCGGCTTTGTCGTAAGAAGTGTGTACATAAGCGTATCCTTCGGAAATCTGTCAACAAATGGCTGAACGATATCTCCAAAGAATATAAGTCCTTCGCCCTGTCCCACGTTCGTTACATATTTGATCTGGTGCTGTGATATATCGAGCTTCTGTGCAAGAATATCTCTGTCGTCTGCACCCTGGTTCAGCATATAAACGAAATCCGAGTTATCAAATATGTTCTCGATCTCCTTTGAAGCAGGGAAGTCTTTGACATTCTGTGTGATTCCGGTCGGTATGCCGCCCCACTTTCTAAATCTCTTCCATATCTCCATTGAATAAGCGGCTGTCAGCTCGTCCTTCAAGAGTAAATGGAATTCGTCTATGTAAAATCTCGTGAACTTATGCATTTCACGGTTTACTGTTACCCTGTTCCAGACAGCATCCTGTACGACAAGCATACCGAGCTTTTTCAGTGTCTTACCAAGTGACTTGATGTCAAAGCATATGATACGATTGCTCATATCCACATTTGTACGATGGTTAAACAGGTTGTTGCTTCCCTCAACATACAGATACATACACTGTGCTATATGCTGTGAAACCAGATCTTCCTTGTGTGATAAAAGTTCATTATAAAGATCCTGAAGTATCGGCATATTCTCCGGCACCGGATTTTCAAAATACTTCGTGTAAATCCTTGATACCGCAAAGTCGATTGTCGATTTTTCTTCCGGCTTCAAACCACTTTTACCACCTACAACAAGCTCCATAAATGACAGGATAAAATCTGCTTTCAGTGATACCGGATCGTCATCATCCGAATAGTTCAGGTTAATATCAAGTGGATTGATATACTGTTTCGATGACTGTCCGATTTTTATAACCTGTCCGCCCAGGTAATTCACAAGCGGGTAATACTCCGCCTCCGGATCACAGATTAAAATATCATCCGTTGTCACAAGGAATGTGTTAAGTATCTCTCTCTTGGTCGCAAATGACTTACCGGAACCCGGTGTACCGAGTATCAGTCCGTTAGGATTTTTCAGCATTTTTCTGTCTGCCATGATCATTCCGTTTGACAGGGAGTTAAGTCCCATATAAAGGCTTTCCTTGGATTCCATGAATAGCTCCTGTGTCGTAAACGGAACAAACACTGCGGTTGATGATGTCGTCAGATACCGGCTCTGCTTTATGAAGTTTTTCCCAAGTGGAAGTGATGATACAAACCCCTGCTCCTGCTGATGATCCAGCTTACGAAGTACGCAGTTTGCTGACTGAATGTTGTTTGACAATGTGAACCGGAAGTCTTTCATCTTCTGAAGGTTCTCATTAAATGATGTAATAAGGAAAGTCACCTTGAAAAGTCTTTCATTTCTCGACTGCATTTCCTTCAGCAGTCCGTGTGCTTCCTCTGAATATGTCTCAATATCCGGCGGTATGATATCCATGTCATAACCGCTTCGGATAGCTTTCTTCTGTTCCTCAATCTTCATCTTATTGATATCCGAAAGTTTACCTTTGATGTACTTCATGGCTTCCGTCTGATTGAGTGTATCTATATGCATGGTGACGTTTAGTGCATCCTCCATGTTGAGAATATCTGCAAGCATTTCATCAGATATCTCCGGTGCGGAGATGATCAGATAATTGGTCGTTGCAAACATATCTCCGATCTTGTAATAATCCTTTGCCCGAAAATCAAAGGATGTCGGTGTGATGAAGTTCTTTGGTGTCAGTCCGCTTTCCGACACATCCTTAAATGACTTCATTGCAAATTTCTCAAGTGAATCCTGATTTAAGTAATCATGCATGATACGGAGCCTCTCCAGTCCGTTTACCGGTACGCACTTACACCCAAGCAGCTTGAACTTATTGATTACATCTGATTCAATCTTTGCAAGTCTCGATACCGCCTGTTTTCTGTCACGGGCTTCTATGCCAAATATCAGATACTTAGACTTCACAATTCCATTGTTACCCTTTTCAAGCTGGTTTCTAAGGTATGTTGCATATTCCCGTCTTACAACATTGAACTCATCATCCTGCTCCGGGATTGTGATAACCTTCTTGTATTCTTCCATATCTACACGCTGATTGATGAAGCAGAACTGAAAATGAATCGTCTCATCAAAGTAATTTAGAAACTGACAATACTCTCCAAAGATATGCTGCTTTTCATCATTCTGTGCAAGCTGATAGTTAATATCGTAAAACTGCACCATTCTGGAATAAAAGGTATTCCCAATCCTGCACAGTCCGTCCGGATAGATCTGGTCAAACGGAATCGTATCAATCGTTGTTTCCGGTACTCGGCGTTTATCAAACTTCTCTACAATGATACGTGCCAGACTACTAAGCGGATTCGTTTTATCTCCGCCATGATATGCGGTCTGATAGGTTGGAGTTCTTCCCGTACCATTTCCCGGCTTACTTCTTTTGTCTGCCATGTGGTCGTTTCCCTCCTCTCTTGTCGGCACGCTGCTGTGCCTTCATCTGTATTTCCTGTTTTCGCTTTTCATCGTAATACTCATAAATATTTTCAGACCGCTCCACCCGTATCTGCGGGTAGGCAAGCGTATGTCTGATAAAGTTGAGCATATAGATTTCAAGCGGCAGTCCATCCTTTTCCACGATACCGAACAGGAAAAATGGTGCCATAAGCGCAATCAGAACATAGAACGCTGCTGTCGTTCCTATTGCAATAAAATATCCGGGGAACCCTACCAAGATACCAAGACCGAAGCAGACACACTGACGTTTTGTAAAATTACCAATGAACTTCGTCTTGATGTTCGTAAGGTCTTTCGGAACATCTACATAAGCCATAATTGCCTCCTTTTTTACTTCTGGACAATTTGTCCTAAAGTGTCCATGCTATGAAATTGCAAAGATCTGTTTTGTGATTCCTTCGCATTTGAACATCGTATATACAAGCAGGATGGAGATACCGACGGTACTCCAGCACGCTTTCGTCAACAGTTTTATCGCTGTAACTCCATTTGCCGGGTCAAGTGCAATCGTATTCGGATCAAAAACATTCGCTACTAAGACACCATAGATTGCCACACATATCATCATCAGCACCGCCTGCATTGCAAGGGCAAATACATTCTTCATGTATCCGATACCGATATTTGACATATGGTGATTGGTGACTGTCGCCATGGGCAGAGGTGCCACCGCACAGTGCAGATATATGGATATCATCCTTGAATAGAGAACTATCGTAATGAGGATTCCCATAACCTTGATTATGATGTCGATGAACCATGTTGATACTGTCAGACTGATAAGACCGGATACATCACCGCTTTCTGCATCTTCATCCTGATCTCCGTAATTATCCGAAAGATACTTTAGAAGCACGCTGTCCTGTGTGTTATCCGTTACCTGTTGGTTCAGAACTGTCGTGGTTTTACTGACCATGGAAGCTCCAATGCCGAAGAAGCAGTTACAGATTGTCAAAGAATTACTGATAAACCAGGCTGCCACAACGGACTTGATAAGCCATTTCATAAGCACTGATACAAAGTCCACATCCGCCAGGTTATTAGGCTGTACCAGCATGGATATCAGCTCCCACAATATGACAAATGTAAACACGGTTCCCGCAACGGGAAGTGCCACCTGTTCTGCTATTTTTACAATAAGAGACCATATCGTACCGCCCTGCCACGCATCCGGCGCAGTCGAAAGCTCTGTTGATATAGTCCCAACTTTTTCATTCAAGTCTGAAAGCATGTTACTCAGGTTCGAGTAAGCAAGCTCATAAAAAATGTCTCTAAATCCATTCATAAGTTTCTGAACCGTACTGTCGAACAGTCCAAGAAACACGGGTACAAGCTGAAACATTTTTATCTCCTTTATAAAACTACAGCCACCTGTTCATCTGACAGATGGCTGCGTAAGTGTGTGATGTATTTTTTCCCTTTCTTAGAGGTGCATAGCTCCTAGCTAAGTGTTGCTGGGATAAGGTCCTTAAGTTTTGGTACAAGAAGCGCACCGATCAGCATAACACCGGCACCCGCCATAAACTGTTTCATACCCAAATAGGTGTAGGAAACCGGCTCGATGGCGGGCGGCGGCGTGTCAAGAAATATCTATGAAGTTTTTTTAAGAACCGCCCCGGCGGGGGCAGGTCAGGCCGTGACCTGCTCCACCTCCGGGATGGGTTTGAGATTGAAATGAATTTCGATAGAAATGTGTCTTGTCTTATCGCTGTCTATGCTCTCATGGACAACGATTTCTTTAATCAGGCGGTTTAGGGTGGCGGCGTCCAGTTCCGTGATGTCGGCGTATTCCTGAATGGCTTCTACCCACTGGCGGGCGTCACACGCAAGCCGGATTTCATCGGCCAGCTTCTTCCGGCCTTCCTCAACCTTTGCTTTCAACTCGGCCTGTTCCGCCTGCGTCTTTTCCATCAGCAGATTGAAGTTTGCTTCGCTGATACGCCCGGCAACCATGTCCTCATACAGCCGCAGCACCATCTTTTCCAGAACGTCAATCCGTTCCTCGTCTTTGGTAAGGGAACGCTCCAACGCTTCCCGCTGGCCTTTCTGCTCGGCTTCGCAGGTGTCGGTCAGCTTCCCGGCAACGGCTTCCCCGTCCATCAGGGCGGCTCTGGCGCACTCCCGGATTTTGTTCAGCACAAGGCTGTAAAGGGTGTCGTACTCAACCCGGTGCTGGGTACAGTGCTGCTTGCCATAGGCGTTGTAGGTCTTACAGGAATAAATCTGCTTCGGGTGCTTGTCGTTGGTGTAGCGGATCGTCAGCGACTTCCCGCACTCGCCGCACTTGATAAGCCCCGCAAACAGGCTGATTTCCCCGGTCTGGCGGGGGCGCTGCCGGGATTTCAGCTTGCGCTGCACGATGTCAAAGGTCTTGCGGTCAACAAGCGGCTCATGCTGGTTCTCCACGACAATCCATTCCTCCGGCTTCTTCTCCCCGATGGTGCCGATTTTGAAGCGGTATTCCTTCTTTTGGGAAGCAATAGCGCCGGTGTAGACGGGGTTCATCAGGATGTCCTTAATCACGGAGAAGTCCCAGATATACCGCCCGTTTACCGGGTCTTTCTTTTCCCACTTGGTTGACACGTTCCGAAAGCCCCGTACCCGGTTCCAGTAAGTCGGGCAGGGGATTTTTTCTTCTTCCAGCCTGCGCCGGATGTAGTTGGGGCCGTGTCCTTCCAGCGCCCACGCAAACAGACGCCGGACAATGGGGGCCGTTTCCTCATCAATCAGCAGATGGTTTTTGTCCTCCGGGTCTTTCCGATACCCGAAGGGGGCAAGGCAGCCGGTAAACTGGCCTTTCTGCGCTTTCAGCAGATAAGAGGAATGAACCTTCTTGGAAATATCCTTGCTGTACATCTCGTTGAGGATGTTCTTGAACGGCGCAATGTCGTTGTTGTCCCGCATGGTGTCGATACCGTCATTCATGGCGATATACCGCACGCCGTTGCGGGGGAAGAAATCTTCAATCAGGAAGCCGGTCTGCAAGTAATTCCTACCCAGTCTGGACAGGTCTTTCGTGACCACAAGGTTTATCTGCCTGCGCTCGATGGCTTTCAACATCCGTTTCAGGTCGGGGCGCTCCATGTTCAGCCCCGTGTAGCCATCGTCCTGATAGACTGCAACAACCTCCCATCCCTGCTTTTCGCAGTAGGTTTCCAGCATAGCCCGCTGGTTTGCGATACTGGCGCTCTCCCCATCAAGGTCATCGTCCTTGGAAAGCCTGCAATAGATAGCCGCCCGGAAGCTGCTTGCCAGTACCATGTCCATGCCCGCATATTCAAATCCGTTCATCATAACCGTTACCCGCACAATCCAGACGGAACACGGTCACTCTGAACCTTGTCTTTATTATATCCTAAATCTTGCTTTTTCACAAGATATTCTTTATCATTTCTCTGGCTGTATTTCTGTGCAATCAGGCTCACGAAAACGTCCGTAGCGTCCAGTTCGCCGTCAAATACCGTTGTGACATGGATTTCAGTTTTGCTTTTTGCCATAGGCAGTTACCTCCATAAATGAAATAAGCCAGACAGGAGAAGGTCGGCAACGAAGTCCGGCAACGGGCGCGGGAAAACCTCGAAAACAATCTCTGTCTGGCGGTTGAGTTATTTATTACTTTTTCTTTTATTTTTCTGTTGCTTTGGTTGTCAGAGGGGAGAAAAGGCCGCAGTTACGGGCTTTTTTCCGACAACCGGCCCGGCAACGGGATAGCAACGGGGTCGGCAACCGGCTGTGATTTCCCCGGATTTTTCAGAAGGGAAGCTCCATCTGCTCCGTGACCTCCACAAATCCGTCCGGCGTTTTTTCACGCCCGTTGTCAGCGCCCGTTGCCGGGGCTTCCCGTTCCCAGCCCTTTTGTCTGCCGTATCCTTCAAATATCCGGGGATTGGAGAAATACTTCCATCCCGTGATACCGTGGTTCATAATGTCGTTGACTTCCCGGATTTCCCATTGTTTCGGCTCGTCAAAAGGGTGGTTCAGGGCTTCCTTGAAAAGCTGCTTGGAGCATACGGCGCTGCCGGTGTAGCGGTCAAGGTACGCCTGTATCATCCCGGCCTTGGTGTCCTCCGGCATGAAATCCCGCTGGTGTTCTTTGAGGTGCTGTATCATTTCGGGGGTAAAAGACAGCTTGAAATCGCCGCTTTTGTAGGTTGTCATGGCTTCCGCCCATACCTGTTCGATATAGGCCCTGGAAGCGGCTTCATCGTCCAAAATGTGTACCTCGGCCCGTTCGGGGTAGACCATGACCGGCAGGAAGCGCCGGTTCCCGGAACGGTCAAGGGGCAGGAAGTCCAGCGCATTGGAAGTCCCGCCGAACACGCACTGCCGCAGCCTGTCCTCTGGGTGGGTTTCGTAGGGGATTTTATAGACCTCCTTCTGACGGCTTAAAAAGGACTTGATTTCCTCTATGCTCTTGGCGTTGGCAGTGGCAATCATCTCCGACATTTCTATTATCCAGTGGCCTTGTAACTTCCGGTACACGTTATCATCGTCCAGCTTCCGCAAATCATCGGAAAACCACTCGTCTTTTACTGCCAGCAGCCGGAAGAAGGTGGATTTCCCGGCTCCCTGACCGCCCACCAGACAAAGCATGACCTCAAATTTACAGCCGGGGCAGAACGCCCGGTGGATGGCTCCCAGCAGGAACAGCCGCAGCGATTGGAAGGTGTAGTTGTCCGTGTCGGCTCCCAGAAAGTGCCGCAGGCAATAGCGGACACGCTCTTTCCCGTCCCAGACAAGGCTGTTCAGGTAGTCCCGGATGGGGTGATAGCTGTTGGCGTCTGCCGCAAGATCGGCGGCGTCCGCTATCTTTTTCTCACTTGTCAGGCCGTAGGTCTTTTCCAGATACAGCCGGATATATTTCATGTCCGTATCGGTCATGGCCTTGCTGCCGGTTTTACATTTCCTGCCGATGGGCTTTAGAAGGTCAATGCGTTCGGTCAGGAGATTTTTCGCCACCGCCCCGGAAAGTTCGGGGTCGTGCTGGAACACGGTCAGGCAGTTTTGAATACTGTTCCGCATGCCGCCTTTCTCGGTGCTTTCCAGCATGGCCTTTACTTCCTCAACGCTCCGGGGCGGGGGTGCGGCTTCGATGGTGTCCGTCACGGCCTGCCGCAGTTCGGGCGGCAAGCTCTGCCATTCTCCGCTCAAGGTTCCTCACTTCCTTTCCGTAGCTGGCAATCAAAGCGGCACGTTCCTCCATGTCGGAGAACAGCAGCACATCCAGCAGATATTCCACATGGGATTGTTTCTGCAAGGCTTCCACGAAAAGCGGGTGCCATTCCTCGTCCGGCGTCTTGGGGGCATAGTCCCGCTTCCAGCGGCGCAGCAGATTGTGATAGTCGGACAGTACCCGGAAACAGTGGCGCTCCATGCGCTTAAATTGCTGCTCCGGGCTTTCCTGCCTTTGTCTTGGCTTCGGGCGGCGGCTCCTGCTTGGCGGCTCCTTATCCTCATAGGGGATGGAAAAGTCCTGTGCCAGCATGAGGGCGGCTTCCTTGGGGCTGATGTTTTCCAGACGGGAAACAAAGTCAATCACATCCCCGTCTGCCTGACAGCCGAAACAGTGGAAGCGCCGGTCAACCTTCATGCTGGGGTTTTTATCGTCATGGAAGGGGCAGACGCACATCCCGTTTCTTCCCACCCGGACGCCGTAATGCTCGGCGGCCTGCCGGGTGGTAACAGACTGCTTCACTGCTTCAAATACATTCAATAGGCAAATCCTCCTGAAAATGAGAAAAGCGCCGGTCATTCTCACGGGGAAAATGGCAAGCGCCTGATGGGTTAAAGTTCCATATCCTGTTTTTGCTGGCGGTGGGGCTGCTGGCGTTTCTGTTCTTCCCGCTGCTTCACGCCTTCGATGTTCCAGCTTAATTGTTCGTTGAGGGACGGCTTCTTTCCCGGCTCCGGCACAACCCGGCGCTGGTCGGGCGGCAGCACATGGTTTATCCAGTAGCGCACATCCCGCAGCAGCTTCATATCCGCCTGAACCGCCTGCAATCCCTCATTCTTTTCAGACAGTTCCCCGGAAAGCTGCTCCCGTTCCTTCTTCAATTCTTTTGTATCAAAGGGCAGTTCCTCCTGATGGGCTTTGAAAAAACGCTTTGCGGCAAGGTAAGCGTCCAGTTCCTCCCGGTGTTCGGCGGCAAACTTCTCCTTCCGGGTTTTCCAACCTATGGAAGCGTACTTTTTGTAAACCTCCTTGTAGGCTCCGTGGTTGGCGATATGGGAAAGGGTGGTGTCGATGGCCTTTATCCGGCGTTCCGATTTTCGGATGTCGGTCTTGGCGGAAAGTATCTCCCCGCTGACCTTATCCAGATAGGCGTCAAGGCTCTCCACGGTGGAGATCTCTTTCTGCCGCAGGAAG
>ERZ827088.48-NODE-48-length-151246-cov-12.819612_pt1 | contig 151246 bp, 109 predicted proteins | sample MGYA00519922_ERZ827088 | MGnify/ENA primary metagenome ERZ827088 (study PRJEB31778, sample SAMEA3449254) | human gut metagenome | biome: human gut; feature: human-associated habitat; material: faeces | place: United Kingdom | collected 2010/2012 ... | reverse complement strand
CAAAGAACTGGAAAAACGTCTTTGCAGATGTTTGTATATTTTATTTTTGACGGCAGCTTCATTTGCAGATTCTTGTATATTTTCCGTCCCTCCTCCGTCCCTCGGCATAGTATCTGCCCCCCATAATTGGAGGAATATACACTGATTATCAGCGACTTATATTTGCAAATAGTAACTTCTGCATCGGAAAGTAGATTCTGCGTGGGGAAATAGCCAACAAATAACGACACAGTTTTATTAAAAAAGCACTCTTTTCAGAGTGCTTTTTTATCATCAAACCGATTAGACTGGTGTGAACGCCACCCACCAAACGGTTTACTTCCAACTACAATCATTAACATACTATTTTTCATAATACGTATAAAATATATACGTGCTTAATTATTCTGCTTGTTATTCTCAAAGGTTCATAAATCATGTGGAAGTGAAATAGGTTTTGGCATTTATTTTCAAATTATTTTTTTATGGAGAACATCAGGAAAACTCTTATTTTCTAACGAATATTTCTTATTTATATCTTATTTATTAATTGCTTCACCAATGTGAATTAATTAATTCACAGATATGATTCAATTAATTTACAAATATGAATTGATTGCATCACATTAGTGAATTAAATAATATATAACTGTTTTTTCAAGAGTTTCATATGAGGTTTACATTAATTTATGGATGATTTTCAATAAATTAGATTCTTGTGCATTTATTTGCAAATCACAAGTGTATAGGCTTATTTTTGTCTCAAAACAAAAAATAAGCGAATATGAAAACACAGAAAATGAATGTAAGAGACTATTGGAATCAATGGTCTGCATGGATCAGAAAAATATGTTTTGGTGAGATGGATAAAGTGGTAAAACAGAGGACTCCTCTGCCATCCGGTCGAAATGAAAATCCGGATGAAGTATTATTCTCATTGGAAACTTTTCTGACTGAAAATTATGAGTTCCGTTATAATCAGTTGAAAGACTGTACTGAATTTCGCAAACGGAATACACACGATGATTTTATCCGTATCGACCAACGAGGAATGAATACCTTGTGTCTGGAAGCCAAGAAACAAGGGATCAACTGCTGGGACCGGGATGTCAGTCGTTTTGTCTATTCCTTTCAAATTCCCTCCTATCACCCGTTTTTGGATTATATGAAACATTTACCCCAATGGGATGGTCAGGACAGAGTAACCGACTTGGCAAAAAGGATTTCGAACGACATGCTTTGGATACAAGGTTTCCGATTATGGATGTTGGGAATGGCAGCACAATGGACAGGGAAAGAAATGATCCATGCCAACGCGCTGGTTCCCTTATTAATCAGCCATCAACAGGGATTACAAAAGTCCACCTTTTGTAAACTTTTGGTACCAAACGAACTACAGGCTTATTATACAGACAGCTTTGATTTGGCTTCACCAGCAGCAGCCGAACAAAAGCTGGCACTATTTGGATTAATCAACTTGGATGAGTTTGACAAAATATCGGAGAAAAAGATGCCACTGCTGAAGAACCTATTACAGATGTCACGCTTGAATATCCGTAAATCCCATCAGTCAAACTTTTCTTCATTGCCGCGCGTGGCCTCCTTCATCGGGACTTCCAATCAGAAAGAACTACTGACGGATCCAACCGGAAGCCGCCGTTTCTTGTGCATAGAAGTGAAAGAAGAAATAGACTCATCACCCATTAATCACGCCCAGCTGTATGCCCAGTTGAAAACGCTGCTGGAGCAAGGCGAACGATATTGGATGAACAAGGAAGAAGAAGCTGCCTGGAAAAAAGTCAACCAATCCTTTTATCGGATCTCTGCCGAAGAAGATGTCTTCAACCGCTACTATCACAAACCTCTTCCCGGGGAATCCGTCGAGACGTATTCCGCAGCAGAAATCTACCGGCGGCTGAAACAGAAAAGTCCGGAGTCAATGCGCAACATATCCGTCCAACGTCTGGCACAAACCTTATCGGCTATCGGTATAGAACGCATCCATACCCGTTATGGTAATTTATATCGGGTGGTTTCACACCCTTCACAGTAATTTACTGAATACTATTCATATAGGGGAGTGTGTGAACCCCTGTTTAGAATTTGAGATATGGGAAAAAGGGAGGTTTTAGGAGATAATATATATCATCTTGCCATATTGAGAAGCCATATTTACGTGTTCACCCGCTTCACCGTCGATAAAGATGAGGGAGAAGATGACGGCGTGTAAATCCTGTCTTGTAATGATTCCGGCTTCCCCGAAGTCTGGTTATTTTATCAGCCGCTTCCGGGAAGCCAGATTTGTTCTTCTGTTTCACGGATGAAAAGAACTTTTCTTATCAATAGAAACCGGACAACCTTTTCAGGGTTAAAGAAGTTCAAATTCCATTCATCTTGTTGATTAAGTCTGCTTTCTTTTGTTCCTTTGTCTGTTATTGGTGCACTTTTCAGTTGGTATTTACAGATAGCACTTACAGAATCATATCTTTCCAAAGGAGAAAGGCACAACTGAAGATATAAAAACTGAAACAAGAAACGGATAAGGAAATAGCATGAGTAATCAAAAAGACATAACAAGATACGGCAAACCATGCAGCAGCGACAATGCGTTCACCAGAAAAGCGAGACTGCACCAGTCGATGTATAGAGTAGAAATCGGTGAAGAAGAAGGAGTCGGACCGACAAGATTCTCCAGGCGGAAATATGGGAACATGATCAACGGAGGCGAAATATCTGGAAAGAACTTCCTGATGAAAGAAACTTTCGAATATGCCAAATACCGGGTTAAGAACAGAAAGGAAAACGAGACGATTGATGAGTTCCGGCTCTTCAACAATCTGCTATCGAGTATGCCGATGGCATTCAATCTGTTTTATCCCCTGATGTTACTTCTAAAGCAGGAACCGGCAATGATAACGCCCGCCATAAAAGCAGTATTCAAGCAATTCCCGATATTCGAGGTAACTGAAATCGGGCTGGAATTTATCCCGACACCCATAGAGAAATACACCAAAGACAAGTCGGCTATGGATGCCTATATCAAATTCCAAAACGACAAAGGCCGCGAGTATATTATCGCTATCGAGACAAAATATACAGATGTACTCGGAGTCAATGAAGCCCGGAACTGCAAGGATCAGAAACAGATGCTCATCGATACCGGCCTGTTCGATACAGAGTTTGAGAAACTGCTCACAGAAGGGAAAGTAAAACTCACACAGATTTACAGGAATCTTTTACTTACAGAACGATACCGGCTAGTTGAAGAGCTACAGGATTCGTATTCGGTAGTGATCTCACCCAAAGAACATCCTTCCACAGAAGAAGAAATCGAATCAGTGACAAAATTCCTGAAGCCGGAATACTCCTATAAGCTGAGTACAGTGACACTGGAAGACTTTGTGAATACGATGATTCACTCTCTTCCAAGTTCTTACGCTTCAGTTTATGAGAAATTCAGGAAAAGATATCTGGATTTTGAGAAACTGAGCTAAAATATTCGTGATATATGTCCGATACAATAACTTAATTCAGTCACTTCTTAATCATATCGCTCATTCTTCCGTGTCTTATACTCTTTCATAACGTTTTGATTTGGTCAACCATTTTCAGCCTAAGACACTTTTTCCTTTACTAAAATCCATGAACGAAACTTTCTTTAGCATAGTTGACATACTTGGCGAATATCTTGAGCAATTTTTATACTTTTGTAGGTGGACCCACTACAAAGTTTTATATGCTTAAGAAAGGAATATACGAACATATCATCAATAAAGAGACTGAAAAGCAGATGAAGGAATCTGAGCAGTCGGGATTGGTGTGCCTCAAACAACCAATGGACGGTGCTGAATCGCCACAAATTTTGGCTAATTATCTGGCGAAGGCTATTTGCCAAAAGTTGGAAGATTTAGAGGAACAGCAAGATCGCGTGAATCTCGTGAATCGGATTATGATTGATGCCGGACTAATGGATGAACAACAAATCACTGAACCTTCGAATTTGCTGGCAGAAGTGATGAACAAGGGAAAGTCCATCCTACAGACTGAGAGTAATTCAAGGACTGTTCGTCCGGTTTCAGGCTTCAGAGTAAGTAATCTTTTCACAGGTGGAAGCAGTGTTCTGTCTTTGGGCGAGGAAATCCGTCGGGAGATAGCGAGTGCCGATGAGCTGTGCTTTATCGTGTCGTTTCTGAGAGTCTCAGGTGTTCGTATATTGTTGGATGATCTGAAGAAGTTTTGCAGTCGCGAAGGCACTCGACTTCGAATCATTACCACCACTTATTGCGGCGCAACACAGGCTAAGGCTATCGAGCAATTATCTGCCCTACCGAATACAGAAATCAGAATATCCTATAATACAGATATAGAGCGTCTACATGCCAAATCATACATTTTTATCCGGAATTCGGGAATGCACACGGCTTACATCGGTTCATCTAATCTGTCGAAATCAGCCCAGACCGAGGGTTTGGAGTGGAACATACGAGTGACGAGTTTCGAGAATCCGCACATCATCAAGACTGCATTGGCCACATTTGAGATATATTGGAACAATCCGAATTTCGAGGATTTTCGCATTGGCGGTATTGATAAATTCAACAAAGAAATACATCGCAATACACTCCGTCCCGAAGGGTCTGAGTACGTTTTCCAGCGATATTCTTTGCTACCTCACCAGAAACAGATTCTTGACAAACTGCGTGTGGAACGGGAAGAGAGAGGCAACTACAGGAATCTGATTGTGGCGGCGACAGGTACAGGTAAGACAGTTATTTCGGCATTCGACTATCAGGAGTTTGCGCGCACTCACGCAAGAGCCCGCATCCTGTTCACTGCTCACCGTAAAGAGATTCTTAGGCAATCACTGAATACTTATCGGAGTGTGTTGCAGGATGCTAATTTCGGAGCACTTTGGGTAGGCGAAAGTCGTCCGCAGGATGCCTCGGAGTATAAGCATCTGTTTGTATCCATTTCGATGTTCAATTCGCGCTTTGAGGAGTTCTTTGCAAAATTAGAGCCGGATTATTACGACTATATTGTGATTGACGAAGCGCATCATAGTCAGGCCGACAGCTATCAGAAGTTATTCGCTCATTTCACACCTCAGCTTCTGATTGGTCTGACAGCCACACCTGAACGAATGGACGGACGTGATTTGCGACCGGATTTTGGAGGACGCAGCAGTGCCGAGATTCGCTTGCCTCAGGCATTGCAGGCCGGACTGCTCACTCCGTTTCAATATCTATGTGTATCTGATGATACGGATTTGAGTGATGAGAGTTTGTGGAGCGGGCAGAAATACAATGTCGAGCGTTTGGCTGATAAGCTTTGCGACAAACACCGCGCAAAGCTGATTGTGGATGCTCTGCATAAATATTTGGCAAACGAATATACCTGCCGGGCATTGTGCTTCTGCGTAAATAAGCGGCATGCGGATTTTATGGCCAAACAGCTTAAATTATATGGTTTTAGTGCGGAGAGTCTTACATCGGATACTCCTGACGAGAAGCAAAAGCAACTGGCCAATGCGCTGCGTGAAGGTACTTTGCACTATCTGTGTGTGGTGGATATTTTCAATGAAGGTGTGGATATTCCGGAAGTTGATACAGTTCTTTTCTTGCGCCCAACAGAGAGCTTGACTATTTTCTTGCAACAGTTGGGCCGTGGTTTGCGTTTGTCTACTGGTAAAACAGAACTCACGGTACTTGACTTTGTGGCTCAGGCAAACCGGAAGTATGACTTTGCCAGCCGTTTCAGGGCGCTTACATTACATCCCCAAAAGAATATTCAGAACCAGATAAAAGAAGGATTTACTCTTCTGCCGATGGGCTGCAGTATCGTGATGGAGAAGAAAGCACGACAATATATCCTCGACAATATTACCAGTGCAATATATAATAAGAATCGTATTATCAAGGAAATAAACACCTATACTTCTCTCCCAACCCTATCGCAGTTCTTGGAAAATAACAACCAGGATATTAGGGTTTTGTATCAAGGTTCTAACTGTTGGTCGTCGCTTAAACGTGCAGCAGGGCGCATACACTATACCGATGATGGCATAACAAAACGGTTGGAGAAAGGAGTGTCCAACTTGCTTCACCATAATACGACTTCTTTCCTGAGATTTGTGGAACGGTTTATTATGGGTGAAGATGTGCGCACTGTAAAAAACAGCGACAAATATTCTCTGATGCTTTACTATGCTTTATTCCAGGAGCGCATCAGTAAGGCCGGCTTTACATCCATTGATGAAGCATTGACACTCATTCACCTACCACAATATGCGTGCTTCAAACAGGAGATAGCAGAGATTATATCCTACTTGTTGGCAAACCTTACGATTAAGACAACTCCTCTGAGATTGGATACCATTCCAGAACTGGAATTATATGGGTGCTATACTCGTGAGGAGATTTTCACCTTGGTAGGAAAACAAACAGCCGACTTGAAAATGCAGGGCACAGCATCAGGTGTATTCAACTTACCTGAACACAATGCGACCTTATTGTTTGTGACACTAAATAAATCCGAGAAAGACTTTTCTCCATCTACACAGTATAACGACTACCTGATAAACGAAGAGTATTTTCATTGGCAATCACAAAATACAGATTCACATACGAATAAAGGAGGCCGTCGCTACACGGAACAGGCAAAGAAAAATAGCAAGATCATTTTATTTGTCCGCGAAGAAAAGAAGGACGGTTTTGGTAATACATCCCCGTTCCATTGTTTCGGACTGGTGGATTATGTTTCGTCGCATGATGATTTCCCGATGAATGTAACGTGGAAGTTGAAGAAGCCGGCGATGGCGCAATATTTAAAAGTAATTTAAGATGAAGAAGATAGAAGTCGTAGCGGCCATTATCCATAAGGGCAACTGTTATCTTGCCACACAGCGTGGATACGGATATTTTGAAGGGATGTGGGAGTTCCCTGGAGGCAAAATAGAAAATGGCGAAAGCAGAGAAGACGCTTTAAAAAGAGAAATTAAAGAGGAATTGGATGTGGAAGTAAAAATAGAAAAATATCTCTGCACCGTGGATTATGATTATCCCAATTTCCATCTGACCATGCATTGCTATCATTGCTGTGTCAGCGATGGTGTAATCAAATTATTGGAACATCTGTCTGCTAAATGGCTTACAAAAGATGAGTTGAAGGAAGTGGAGTGGTTGCCGGCAGATGTTGAGGTGGCTAAACGATTATTGAGTAAATAATCTGAGTTCGATATAAGACTATGATTTCTGCATTGTTGATCCGGTTGGGTTTGTTCCAATGTTTATCTTTTATATCTTCTAGCATATATTTTTCCTGTTGCCGGGAAAATTCCTTGCAAAAACATCTGCCATACAATATATTTCTGTAATTTTACTCTCTGTGAACATGGCGGTAGTCGTTTAATTGTTATTGTTTATTACTCCTAAATTAATACTTTTATCGCTATGTTACTAATATTTAAATAGATATATTTTTAATTATATCGAACTCACGTAATATTACATGTCAGATAATTGGTTCTCAGCATAAAGATTTTGAAATTCAATATCTGCATATATAAAAGTAATCTCCTGGCCTTTAAAATTAAGATTCCAGACATTATTTTGTCCTTCTCTGTTGGCTCCTATGGCTTGCATAAAATCACAAAAGTCTTCAAAGTTCCTATCACCTTTATTTCTATCATAGTCTACATCTTTTCCATATCCTTTTGTTTTAAACACCAATGTAAGCATAATCGATTTTTGAAAAGCTTTTCCATAACTACCTTTTTCTATTGTTGCAGCTGTTGCATGTAAAAGTTGATATCGTAGTTTTTTATCCGATTCTTTAAAATGCGGTATAAATTTATTAATCAATCCTTCAACTCTATTAGATTTTTGATCAATTTTACTGCAACCTATCGTTCCACCAAAACTTTCATCAACCTTTGCTTCGACAGTTATAAAAACTTTTTCTCTATTTTCCAATTCTCCAATTAGGATCATGTCTCTTTGACTGGTTCTTGAATATTCATCAAACTTGACAGACGCTTCTACGTCACATGATAAAAATTGTATGCCGCAGAATCCACACCGATCTAATATTTCTGTTATCGTTTTTATGCCATTTCTATTCAACATAAAATCTGCTAATGAATAAGCACTCCGCCCCTTTTTCCAAAGTTTTCCACCATTAAACGCATTTTCCCAATCTTTTAAGCTGGAAATCTCTTTATTTTTAACTCTTATTTTATATGACATATCAATTCCTATTTTTGTCCGTTCAATACATGTTCCAACGATTGATATTGTTTCTACGCATGATAAACCAAAATCCCAACAGTACATTCTGCATAAATCCAATCTGAAGTAATATCCAAAAAGTTAATACTTTAAAACAAATATTCTTCTCTACAAAGATAATATTAAATTTTAACTAAAAGATTTTTGAAGTTCTTTTTCAAACTATTTGGATCGAATACTCAATGTCCCGTTTTCCACTTTAGAGCAACTCACCCATATACTTTCCAGAAGTATTTATTCGAAAAAGAACTAAGCCTGTCATCTGTTCGTTCACACAGATCAGATTGTATTTCAACAATCATCCATCACCAGTTGAAGTTCCTCCAAAAACTGTGCGGCATGAGCTCCGTCCATTTGTGTATGATGGAACTGGAAAGAAACAGTCAGGTATTTCCGGAAAATACGTTGTTTGAATCTTCCCCATATCAGGAACGGATTGTTGAATATACCGCTATACATGCCTACTGCTCCATCTATCTCGTAGTGTACGAGTGCTGAGGTGCCGATCACCATGCTCTCCGTCAAATCATGGTTTAGGCAGGTTTCAGCCACTTGCCTGGTCAGCCGGATATAGTCATGATTAAATTGAATCAGATCTGCCGAAAAAGGAATGTCGCAGGAACTTATTTCCCCTATTCTATTGGCCACAATTGTATTCACGGCAATTGTATCATACTGAATCAGCTTGTCGCCGACCGGGAGCAGATAGAATTCTCTGATACCAGAAGCAGCCTTGCCGATGCACCAGCACATCAGCATATTCAGTTTCAGTCCTTTTCTTTTACTAGTTCTTACAAGGTTTGTCACATCAAGCGTTCTGAAAAACGTGACCATTGGCATAGGAGCCTGCATCCACATTTCGTAGGCATAGGCACGTGTTGTCGTTGCGGGATTTACTTCTTTCTTCATTTCTGTATTTCTTAAATCAAAGAAGCAAAAATAAAGCGAAGCTGTAACGAAGGATAGAACAAATGAGACATTATACGGGTGAAGTAAACAAATCGGAATACGGTTTGCATACGGTAGCCAGCAACAAAGGAGTATATCCGCTGAATTTCCTGAATTCCCGGATGAAATGCGACTGGTCTGAATAACCGCACTGATAAGCTATCTGGGCCTGACTGATGTTTCCGGCCGAGCACTGCATAAGTCTAAGTGATTTCTGGAAACGCACAAGTCGCACATACTCTTTCGGATTCATCCCGACAGCTGCAAGGAACAGGCGTTCAAACTGCTTCTTGCCCAGACAGGCGATGGATGCCAGTTCGGAAATCGGCCTGTTGGGAGTAACATACATTTGACGGACAACTGCCGCAATCCGATCCATATCCACCTCACGTTTGGAAGCAAAGTTAATCGCTACCTGTGAAAGTAGCCACTGTTCGATAAGACTTATACAAGAATCATTCTCTTCACATGCCAGGACACGGGCGGCAAGATCATTCAGAGTTTTATTCTCCAGCCCATAACCAGACACTTCCGTATTGTAGAACAAAGAGATGGGAACATGAAGGAAGGCACTCATGGCATAAGGATGAAACACGACCACGATCATTTCCACGCTCTCTTCTGCCTTGATATGCGAGGAAAAATTCACCTGCCCGCTAATAGTCAACCTGTCCTGCCTCGTACCCAACTCCGGGATCAACAGAGCAGCTCTTTTATGGAATATAATCTGAGGGCAACCGATTGGGAAAGTATAAGTCTCAATCGGCTGATCACTCTTAAACACCCAATAATACCTCACATAATCCCGCAACAGTGGGCTGGGCTTATAAAATCTGAATCCGTCTGTCATCGTTCCACAAGAGTTCGCTTTTCGGAAATTCAAAGATACATAGTTTTAGGAGAATCATGCAGAATATAATTGGAGATATTTCGTTACTTTTGAAATCGAAAACAGAAACAGCATGAATCTGCGAATCCATCTTACGGGGAAGCCAACATTGTAAAATGCAAATTGAAACAACAGACAATGGAAATACATAATTTACTAGATGTCAAATCAAGAACCGAACTGCGTGAATGGCTAATGCAGAACCATAAAACGGAGAAAGAATGCTGGGTAGTCGTGAAACGTGGAAGACCTACGGATGATAATACTTTCTGGTATATTGATGCTGTAGAAGAAGCCTTATGCTTCGGTTGGATAGACAGTACCACAAAGAAAATAGCAGCAGACGTAACAGCCCAGAAACTTTGTCCACGAAAGCCGCGAAGCAACTGGTCCGAACTCAACAAAGAGAGATGCCGTAGAATGGAACGGTTAGGACTGATGACCGATGCAGGAAGAGCTGTTCTGCCGGATATGTCGCCTAATGGTTTTATCATAGACAAGGATATATTACACAGACTACAATCTGACCCGGTAGTGTGGAACAACTTCTGCCAATTTCCTGACTTATATAAGCGAATCAGAATTGATACCATCCAAATCAAGAGGAATCAACCCGAACTTTTTGAAAGTCGCCTGAACAAATTCATAGAAAATACCCGAAAAGGGCTCCTTTACGGAGAATGGAACGATAACGGAAGATTATAAAAATACAGAAAGTTTTCATCTATCTCTATTTTTACTACCTTTGCCGTATACAGATAAAAAAACAAAGATTGTTCAACCCTATGAAATGGCAAGTGTGCATATAGCTACGCATTATAAATAGCATTCTCAATCAACGCTATTATTAATATACAGGCTTATTGAATAGGTCCGTATCTTTTTATTTTGCCATTAAATCAAATTATCACATTGCAAATAAGTTTACGTCATCGGTTACAGAACTTGCTGCATTTAATCATGTTGAACAATGAATTATACATATAAAAACATATGGCTCATCAACTTTCCTGTCATGATGAGCATCCTGATCGAACAGCTTATAAATATAACTGATGCCATTTTCTTAGGCCATGTAGGCGAAATAGAACTAGGAGCTTCTGCCCTAGCCGGAATCTGGTATCTGGCCATTTATATGCTCGGCTTCGGATTCAGTCTGGGCCTGCAGGTTGTCATTGCACGGCGTAATGGCGAACAACAATATTCAGAAACAGGCAAGACATTCTTCCAGGGATTACTTTTCCTGTCAGGACTGGCCATTCTGTTGTGTACTATTTCGAAAATATTCTCACCTGTGATTCTCATCAAACTAATTGCATCAGAGAAAGTATATTCTGCTGTCATCGACTATTTGGATTGGCGCATTTGGGGATTGATGTTTTCCTTTCCATTTCTTGCCTTGCGTTCTTTTCTGGTTGGTATCACACTTACAAAGCCCTTGAACAAAGCTGCGCTTACTGCCGTATTGGTCAATATACCATGCAATTGGCTTCTCATATTTCATTTCGATCTGGGAATAGCCGGTGCCGCAATAGCGTCATCTTTTGCCGAATTATGCTCATTGGTAATATTGTCTATCCATGTTTTACGAAAAATGGACAGACAAGTTTATGGCCTGAATTGGCAATTTGATAAAGGCATATTGTACCATGTCTGCCGTGTATCAATCTGGAGCATGTTCAATCCGTTTATTGGTGTAGCCTCATGGTTTGCCTTCTTCGTAGCCATTGAGCATTTGGGCGAGTTGGAACTGGCAGCGACAAATGTCATACGCAGCATATCCACCTTGTTTTTCGTCATTGTCAATTCATTGGCAGCAACTACCGGCTCATTGGTAAGTAATCTGTTGGGAGCAGGACAACAGAATCAGGTTATCCCGTTATGCAACCGGGTTATCCGTCTGGGATATGCTATGGGATTCCCACTTATTATCCTTTCTATAATCTGTTTCAATCCGCTTTTCAATATTTATTCGGGTAATGAGAGTCTGCTACAAATAGCACAACTGCCATTTACAGTAGCCCTGCTGAATTATGCTTTTGCCTTACCGGGTTATGTATATATGAATGCCGTAACCGGAACAGGTGACACACGTATAACTTTCATGTTCCAGGCAGTAACCATTATTGCCTATCAGATTTATTTATGGACGATAAGCAATTTCAGCACATCCCTGTCTGTATATTGGACAGCTGAATACTTATATGTGATATTACTTGGAGTACTCTCTGTTATCTATCTCAAAAACAGGAACTATTAAAAGGTTGAATTCAATATATCCAGTCTGCAACCTGTTGAACACTGTATCTTGAACCTGCATATCCAATAATATTGGACAGCATCCGGCTACAGTGGGCAGGCTTTGTTGTATTTAATAAAATCGTATCTTTGTATGTAAGAAAACGATTTATAAAGATCAATCGACATATGGTGCAAATTCTAGTAATAGACGATGAAGAACCTATTCGTAAATTATTAGCTCGAATAATAGAATTAGAAGGTTATAAAGTATCAACAGCAAGCTGTTGTAGCGAAGCATTGCAACAACTGCGCAAACAACAATATGACGTTATTCTTTGTGATGTGTTTTTGCCCGATGGTAATGGTATAGATTTCATTTTTGATATAAAAAAATATTCCAATGATTCGGCAATCATATTATTAACGGCACATGGAAATATTCAAGATGGCGTACAGGCAATCAAGAATGGAGCATTTGACTACATTACCAAAGGAGATGATAACCGAAAGATTATTCCTACTATAAATCGCGCTGTTGACGAAACGGAGAAAAAGAAAGGGAAAAAGCCAGCCTCTGTTGCCTATTCCTTTGATTCTATTATTGGAAAGTCAAAAGAGTTAAAACAGGCCATAACACTGGCACAGAAAGTTTCTACGACGGATGCCGCAGTATTACTAACCGGAGAAACAGGTACAGGGAAAGAAGTTTTTGCCCATGCGATCCATCAAGCCAGTCAAAGAGCTGCGCAACCTATTGTAGATATTAACTGCTCGGCTTTCAGTAAAGACTTGCTGGAAAGTGAGTTGTTCGGCTATAAGGCAGGAGCTTTTACTGGTGCATTAAAAGATAAAAAAGGACTATTTGAAGTAGCCAACCATGGAACTATCTTTTTAGACGAGATCGGAGAAATGGCCTATGATTTGCAGGCCCGGCTTTTGCGTGTCCTGGAAACCGGAGAGTATATAAAAATAGGTGACACCAAACCTACCAAAGTGGATGTCAGGATTATATCGGCCACAAACAGGGATTTAAAGAAAGAAATAGAGAATGGGAATTTTCGTGAAGATTTATATTTCCGTTTATCCGTTTTTCAGATAAACCTGCCTCCGTTACGAGAGCGAAAAGAAGATATTGAAAGTCTGTCATATATGTTTCTGGATAAATTTGCTGCTCAACTGAAGAAGAAAATTACTGGAATCACTCCGGATGTGCTCAATATATTAAAAAATGCAGAGTGGAAAGGAAATGTTCGGGAACTTAGGAATGTCATAGAAAGATGTTCGATTGTATGCGAAGATCAAATAACATTCGAAGATTTGCCCTTGGATTTACAAAGACGAAAATCAGAGGTTGCACCGATGAAAGACAGTTTTGAACTGGCTGAAATCGAGCGAATGCATATTATCAAAGTGCTGCAATACACCAATGGTAATAAAACAGAAACGGCACGTCTGTTAAAAATAGGATTGGCAACTCTTTATCGCAAAATTGAAGCATATAAAATAAGTATATGATACGAAAAAATCGTTTATAAGTACACCTGTTAATTGCTTATAAACGGTTTCATACAGCGATAAGATCAGATAAAGCTGATTATGATTTCAAACGTAATGTAAAACAACTTCCTTTTCCAACTTAACTTTCTACAGTTAAAGTGCCACCATGAGCCTCAACAAAATCCTTCGAAATGGATAATCCCAATCCGCTTCCTTGAACTTTTGTACCGGGTACCCGGAAATAATGATCAAAAATACTCTGATGATAACGAGGATCTATGCCTTTACCGAAATCACGAACATACATTTCAATATAATTATCATCCGTCTGACGTACACCAATAATAATACGGCCATTTTCAGGAGAATAACGGATTGCGTTCGAGAGTAAATTAGTCAAGACCCAAGCAATTTTCTCACTGTCAACAAATAATTTACCTATTTTATTTTCCGGATACTGTACTTCGATTTGTATGTTGAACTTTTCAGCTTGTACCCGATTGGCTTTGATGGCATATTCAATCAATTCGATGGGTTTTGTAATACGGGGCTTAAGCTGCAGCTTACCAGACTCTACTTGTGTCATATTAAGCAGTTCGCCGGTGATATTCAGCAAACGCTCACTATTATCCTGAATACTTTGCGCCAATTCTTTCTGTTCATCATTCAAGTCTCCAATCCGACTGTCCTCGAGTAACTGTAAACTCATCATGATGGCAGAAATAGGTGTTTTCAACTCATGTGATATGGTCGAAATGAAAGTGGTCTTGGCAGAATCCAGTTCCTTGAACTCCGTGATATTCTTAAGCATAATAACGTATCCCTCGTTCATAGAACCGGAGTTATTATTCCCTGACTTCTTAATCTGCATATATTTCATCTGGAAATAACTTTCCTTATTGTCAGCATATATTTTTAGAGGTTCCGTTTTACTGACTTTATTGTCTTTTTGTGAGTCCATCAGTTCACGTATGAGCCTTCTCAGCAAATCATTTCTCATAGAAATATCCTGAGCTGGTTTTTGTAAGGCCTCTTCGCGCTTTAAATTAAGGACATTCAAAGCTTCATCATTTATAAACAAAATGGTTAACTCATTATCCAAGCCTATAATAGGTTCTTTCACACTATTGATAATGGTTTCCATGTAATTCTTCGCAGCCTTTATTTGTGCCAGTGTACTTGAATGATAATCAGACAACCGCTTAGCCATTCTATTGAAGTTTTCAGAAACTTCTGCAAATTCATGGCTTTCCAGATTTAATCTACAATCATAATTATGATTGGCTATATCTTTTATTCCGTCGATAATCTTTTTGATCGGTTTATTAAAATAAGAAGGAAGGATTGTCAGCATGAAAATACCAATCACAATACAAAAGCCTCCAATAGTAGAGATCCAAAGCAGTGCGCGTTGTAATCCAGGACCTGCAGCAGGACTATTAGGTTCTGTTGCTGTCAGAATCTGTAAGTTTACAATAGAAAGTGAGACCAGAAGTACAATCATAGCCACAAGAACTCCTATTGCCAAGGTCAATTTTGTCTTAATATTCATAACACATTTTTTTATTGCGGAAAGATAATCAATTTTATATCCATTGCTGAAAGATTCTTAAGAAAATATCCATAGCGATGTATTTTAAAAATCTTACTCCAATTTAAAGTCGGTTGCCCAATACAAACGGTTGTAATATGCCGTTCATGACATACATCAATAATAGCCTGTATAATATCGGGTGAAGCAACTTGTATCAATTCACCACCCAGTTCAGTCACCAGTTTAAAATGGTTGAGTAAATGCCTCTGGACAGACAAATTGATCCTATCAGGACTTTCAGAAGGCGTCTGAACATATAGAGCCATAAAATCGGTATTATATCGGGAAGCAAGCCGTGCGGTACGGCGTATGATATGTCTCGGGGTTTTCGCGTTACTGCTTATGCAAGCAAGGTATAATTCCCGGTGAACCGCTTTTTCTTCGGGGATTACTTCCGTCTCAACTTTCTTTTCAACCCTAAATGCCACTTCCTTAAGAGCCAATTCCCGTAATTGAAGTATATTTTCTGTCTTGAAGAAATTACTAAGTGCTGTTTGTATTTTCTCCGTTTTATATATTTTCCCGGCTTTCAAGCGATTGATAAGTTCTTCAGCCGTCAGATCAATATTCACAACCTCATCTGCTTCCTCTAACACCTTATCAGGAATGCGTTCCTTCACTTCAATCCCGGCTATGCCTTTAATATCTTCATTCAGACTTTCAATATGTTGAATATTAACAGCCGATATAACATTAATACCGGCCTCTAAAAGATCCATTACATCTTGCCAGCGCTTTTCATTTCGGCAACCGTCAACATTGGTATGTGCAAGTTCATCAACGATTACCAGCTCAGGATGTAACTGAAGGATGGCGTCCAAATCCATTTCCTCCAGTTCTTTCCCTTTGTAAAATATCTTCTTACGAGGAATAACAGGTAATCCTTTTAGCTGCGCTTCTGTGCTTGCCCGTCCATGCGTCTCAACATAACCAATCTGTACGTCAATACCGTTGTCCAACATTTCATGTGCTTCTTGCAACATCTTGTATGTCTTACCCACACCGGCAATCATTCCGATATAGATCTTAAAAGCACCTCGTTGTGAACGTTTTATCAGATTTAAGAAATGACGTACACTTTCTTCTCTATTTGCCATTACTTATATACATTTAATTTCCAGCAGTATCAAGTTTATGAATCAGTCTATAGTCGGATTCGCTTCTTCCAGAGCCACATTCAGTTTTAATACATTAATTTTTGCAGGGCCGAATAAGCCGAACAAAGGTTTTTCTACCATTTTATCGACAATGGCTTTCACATCAGATTCACTCATTCCTCTGGCCTCTGCAACACGTTTTACCTGTATATATGCGCATTCAGGCGTTATGTCAGGATCAAGACCAGAAGCACTTGCTGTAACCATTTCGGCAGGAACATCTTCGCGTTTCAAATACGGATGATGAACCAGAAATGTATCAATTCTTGCTTCTACCTCAGCAAGATATTCCTCATTAGTTACTCCCTTATTGCTACCGGCTGAACTTGTACCGTCATAGCCGGAACCGGCACAAGAAGGTCTGCCCCAGAAGAATACATCTTTAGTGAAGACTTGTCCGACATTTGCTACACCTACAACTTTACCGTTGAGTTTTACCGTTTCAGCATTTCCTCCTTCACCAGGAGCTGCCAATTGTGCGAAAATCCATAATACCAATATATAACATACCGAAAAGAATACACAAAACACCCATGTAATTCGGATTGATCTCATCAAATTTTTCATAACTGTCTTTTTTGTTTTTATTATTAGAAAAATAGTCCTACGAATAAATCTATAAGTTTGATACCCACGAAAGGCACAATAATACCACCAACGCCATAGATCAGCAGATTTCTGCGAAGTAAAGCACTGGCTCCGATCGGTTTGTATTCAACGCCTTTAAGAGCTAACGGTATCAGAACAGGTATGATTATGGCATTGAATATGATTGCCGAAAGAATAGCACTTTCAGGACTATGCAAACCCATAATGTTAAGAGCTGCAAGCTGTGGAACAGAAACCATAAACAATGCAGGGATTATCGCAAAGTATTTGGCAACATCGTTGGCAATAGAGAATGTGGTCAGCGTACCACGAGTCATAAGTAACTGTTTACCTATTTCTACAATCTCGATAAGCTTTGTCGGATCGTTGTCAAGGTCAACCATATTGCCGGCTTCCTTTGCGGCCTGAGTACCACTATTCATGGCTACACCCACATTAGCCTGTGCTAGAGCCGGTGCGTCATTTGTTCCGTCCCCCATCATAGCAACCAGCTTACCGGCTGCCTGTTCCTTCTTAATGTAATTCATCTTATCTTCCGGTTTGGCTTCCGCAATAAAATCATCTACTCCGGCTTTCTCAGCAATATACTTTGCAGTCAATGGATTATCACCCGTCACCATTACTGTCTTTACACCCATCTTACGCAAACGTTCAAAACGTTCCTCTATGCCCGGCTTGATAATATCTTGTAACTCGATCACTCCGGCTATTTCCTTATTGATGCATACTACCAATGGAGTTCCACCGTTGCTGGTAATCTGCTTGATGATTTCCTCGATTTCTTTGGGAAACTCATTCCCGGCTTCGCTTACTATATTACGAATTGCATCAAAGGCTCCTTTCCGGATTTGAGTACCATCCTTTAAGTTTATTCCTGAACATTTCGTCTCAGCCGTAAATTTGATCATGTGAGCTCCTTCCGTGTTTAAGTTATGCATGCGCAATCCTTGTTCACGTCCTAACTCTATAATAGATTTTCCCTCCGGTGTATCATCAGAGACAGAAGACAGCATACACGCTTCTATAAAATTACGTTTGTCGAGCCCTATTACGGGATAAAAATCCGTTGCCTTGCGATTACCGATTGTTATGGTTCCAGTCTTGTCTAAGAGAAGTGTATCTACATCGCCCGCTGTTTCAACAGCTTTACCAGATTTAGTGATTACATTGGCTCGTAATGCCCGATCCATTCCGGCTATACCAATGGCAGAAAGCAAACCACCAATCGTAGTAGGAATCAAACACACGAAAAGAGAAAGAAAGGCAGCAATAGTAATGACGGTATTGGAATAGTCGGCCATCGGTTTAAGCGTGATACAAACCACAAGGAACACCAACGTAAATACGGCCAAAAGAATGGTAAGAGCAATCTCATTTGGTGTTTTCTGACGACTTGCCCCTTCCACCAATGCGATCATCTTATCCAGAAAGCTTTCTCCAGGTTGAGTGGTTACAACTACCTTAATATGATCTGAAAGGACTTTTGTACCGCCTGTCACAGAACTCTTGTCGCCGCCAGCTTCACGAATTACAGGAGCCGATTCGCCCGTGATAGCACTTTCATCAATGGATGCCAGACCCTCTATGATCTCACCGTCAGCAGGAATGACATCGCCTACTTCGCATACAAATACGTCACCTTTTTTAAGCTGTGAACTGCTCACCCTCTTTACTTTATCGTTTACAATAAGTTTTGCGGGAGTTTCCTCACGGGTCTTACGCAAACTGTCAGCCTGAGCTTTGCCTCTGGCTTCAGCTATTGCTTCTGCAAAGTTGGCGAACAACAACGTAAGAAAAAGAATTATAAATACCCATAGATTATAGACAAATGAACCTTGCGATGTGCTGAAAACTGAATAAACCGTTACAAACAACATAATCCATGTTGAAACTTCAACTGTAAACATGATAGGATTCTTTATCATGATTTTCGGATTCAGCTTTACCAATGACTGTTTCAAGCTTTCTATAACCTGATCCTTTTGAAACAGTGATGTATCTTGATTTTTTGAATTCATATCTTGATTTTTTTATTTATTACAATGAAAAATGTTCTGCTAGTGTACTTAATGCCTGTGCAGGGAAGAATGACAATGCTGCGACGATAAATATAACAGCAAAGGTCATCACTCCGAATGTTACAGTATCTGTTTGAAGAGTTCCGGCGCTTTCCGGTATATATTTCTTTTGTGCCAAAAGTCCTGCGATCGCAACTTGTCCGATAATAGGTATAAAGCGGCTCAATATTAATACAATACCGCATGATACATTCCAGAACCAGGTATTGTCACCAAGTCCTTCGAAACCTGAACCATTGTTGGCTGCACATGAAGTAAACTCATATAACATTTCTCCAAGTCCATGAAAACCCGGATTGTTCAACCATCCACCTTCACTTTCTACAAATGCAGGTACATGAACATAGAGATATGTAGCAAGAGCTGTACCGACAAGTATGACAAACGGATGAAGCAGTGCTACTATTGAAGCGATCTTCATTTCTCTGGCTTCGACTTTGTGACACATAAATTCCGGTGTACGTCCAACCATCAATCCACTGATGAAAACTGTTATAATAATGAATGTAAAGTAATTCATCCAACCGACTCCAACACCGCCAAACCATGTATTAATCTGCATGTTAAGCATTTCAATCATACCGGAAAGAGGCATTGTGGAATCGTGCATGCCGTTTACAGAACCATTAGATGTAACGGTCGTGACCACACTCCAAAGGCCTGTTGCTCCGGCACCAAGGCGAACTTCCTTACCTTCCATCGCTCCACCATCCTGAGCTATACCCATTGCGTCAATTCGTGGATTACCGCCCATTTCCTGAGATACATTGATACATACACCTATAAGGAAAGCAGCCAGCATAACACCGTATATACTATAACCCAACTTCTTACGGTTTACATAAAAACCAAATGCAAATACCATTGCCATAGGGATCATCAGAATGGAGCAGCATTCAGTCATGTTAGACAAATAGGTAGGATTTTCCAACGGATGGGAAGAGTTCACACCATAATATCCACCACCGTTAGTACCTAACTGTTTGATGGGAACAACAGCTGCTGCAGGTCCTTGTGATATGCTCTGAGGATTACCTTCAAGAGTAGTTATTTCCATCTTGCCATCAAATCCCATAGGTATTCCTTGTGTAATAAGTATAAAACCGACCACAAGTGATAACGGAAGAAGGATACGTGTACAACTCAGTACTAGATACTTCCAGAAGTTACCAATAGTTTGAGTTGTTTTTTCGCCAAGAGCTTTCATGATACCAGCCATAGCAGCCATACCAGTAGCTGCTGTAATAAACTGGAACAACATGATGACAAACAATTGTGTGAAATAAGTAAGACCGGTTTCACCGCTATAATGTTGTTCATTACAGTTTACCATAAAAGAAATACAAGTATTGAAAGCCTGATGTACGGTCTGACCGATATTCCCATCCGGATTCAGAGGTAAGTAACCTTGCATAACAAGCAGAATCATACCCCATACAAACCAGAATGCATTTACAACAAGCAAAGCCCTCAGAAACTGTTTCCAGTTCATTTCTTCTTCCGGATTGATTCCTGAAAGTCGGAAGATTAAATTTTCTACTGGCTTCATAAAATCACTCCAAACTTTCTTGCCCTTATAAACCTTAGCAATATATTTTCCTAACGGATAGCTTAATACCATCATTAGAACGATTTGTGCTATGACACCTAATAGTTCTGTATTCATACTTAAATTATTTTTTAGCAGATAGCCTTAATACATTGTCAACTCACTTACTTAGAACTTTTCCGGCTTAACCAGGACATACATTAAATAGCCAAACATAATCAGACCTACAATAAATAATACTGTGTACATCTATATTTCCTCCTTTTCATTTTAAATGTTTTCAAACCAATCAATACATTTCTCGAATAATCCAAAGCAGCTCATGCCTATTAGCAGGCAGACTACAAAACCAATTGTAAATAGTTCCATATTTTTATGTTTTAAAATTCATCTTTACTTATACAATTGGTATGCCAGAAAAGGAATAAAGAATATAATCAATTGAATATTAGAGAAATATAAATATTCAATTTACTTCCAATGCTATTTTAACTTTCTCAATTTGATAAACTGATATTATTATTGTGAGATGATCTATCTGAAAACGGTTAAACTCTATCGGAAGGAAATCCTTCCATAACAGTATAGAATAATGCTAAAAGCAGGAATGGATAAATATATAATTTCAATACGGACGGAAATGACGGAGCAGAGCCAATCATGTGAATGTCGCTACTAAGTAAAAAGAAAGCCGACGGAAAGTGTGGTAAGAACCTTCCGACGGCTGTGAACATTGTTGGGAAACAATCAATTCTTATCTGTAAAGAAAAGATCACGCCCTAAAACTCCAGGACTTTATCGATCTTCAATATTCGACCGGTTTCTCCATCCACCAGCTTATACTGTATCTGTCGGGTTCCGCCAGTCGGATTGGCATTACTGTCTCCGTCTTTATAGATGGGGAAACGCTGACAAAATGTATTTTCCACAATAGCCATCTCATCATGGCCCATATAACCTTTGTTTACTTCGTTGTTTTCCGAGATTTCGGGCAGATATACTTGGCTCACTGACTTTCCGTTGTTAACAGAGTATCCGATAAATTTCCCGTAACTTCCGCTACCATCCGAAGTCAGATAGACAAACACTTCCGGATAACTGTCTATATTCAAGTCTCCTATTTCGGCATTGACAACTGTATATCCGGTAATATCATGATACAAGGTCTCGTTGGATATACTCAATCCGGAAGGTTGAATCACAAGACTGTCTCCTTTCACACTCACCTTAAAGGAAATCTTACTTCCGGGATATGTCAGTTCCGTGTTGAAACCGGTTTCCTGTCTGGTTACACTGCTTTCTTCTTTTGCTGATACTTCAGAAACATCGTTTTTCTCATTCTTGCTGAATGAACAAGACACCAACAAGGCACATAATACAAAAGAACTTATTTTCTTCATGACTTTCTTGTTTATAATTGTAATCTATTTTTATCAAGCTTCTATGTTATTACCTATTTGCTGGATTTCATGGATAAGTCTTGATACATGAAACCCGTCACAAACAAACTACATTTTTAGAGAACAAAATATTTCTCCATCATTCCTTTAAGCTGATCCGACGACAGATTGGCTATTCCTATTGATTCTATAAGTGAAAACTCCTCCTTGTTTTTACCTATAACAAACTTGCGTTCCTGACCGTCAATTTCGGCAAGCAAATGGAAATTTCCCTTGTATGCTTGTTCCATACGGATATTCTTTACCGTATGCCCATTTATTACAAACTCTCCTGTTGAACAAGTTATTGCCTCCAATTCGCCCCAAGATTTCAAATGGTCGGCTATTGTCGTTTCAATACGCCCTATCCATTGTTCTGCGACACCATATTTAGTGGCAACCACACGGAATTGTTTTATGGCTTTAACGATATCACGTATAATTGCATCAGGCCGGCGTATTCCATTATCTTTAGCTAGCTGAATAACATCATCCCGTGTAATGCCTCGAAGTTTTGCCCGAATATACATACAATGATCTTCATTAGGCAAGAATCCTCCACTATCAAATATATAAGTTATATCGTATGCCGGAGCTAGACGCCAAGTACCATCCTCATTCATGATAAATGAGAAATTCTTATTGTGGTCATCTGTATTGTTTGCCAATACATTAAAAACCATCCTACGGAATACTTCATAACAGTCTGTTTCAGGCAAGTGGAGTTTCCGGCATATTGCTATCAATTGTTCGTAACTGTCTGCATCAGGATTGATTGCCGCCAGTGTTTGGGTATGGACCTTTTTCCCATCTTTACGGTCAAACCGTTTTGTCATGAAATGATTATTTCCATCTACCTGATAGAGTTCGGATGGCATCATATTGATTCCTGCCATAGTAGCCAGTTTATAGTAAGTCATTTCCAACTCTGCTGAGCAGTATTGTGAATTACCAAATTTGATCAGGCAGTAATCAAAGTCCTCCAATCCGGAAATCTGTCCGCTACGAACCTCGCCATTCTTTCGGTTAATCGCAACAATGGCCTTAGGCTGACGACCTCCGGCTGAAGTTCCAACCGTCAACAAAGATTGCATGGTAATCGACTCCTCGGGTAAAATTCTGGCATTTTCCCTTTCTGTGAATATGCGTTCTGCCAAACTAGCTAATGATTTGATATCTATTTTCTCAACCCTACGTTCTCTTGAAACCTCTGGCACAAACTCCAGCGCTCCCATTCCACGTTTTCCGATAAATGAAAGTTTGTCAAGAGGAGTAATATCTGCATTTGACAGGTGATTCTGTTGACGCCACAAATCAAAAAGCTGATTTCCCCATGCATCAGGCAACGAATCGGCTACAAAGGCCGGTAACTTTTGGTAAATTTTGGCCTCTTCGCCCCATATTGGAGTAAGTCCTCTTACTCCATCGACCGGTGCTACTAAAGGAGATATATTCAGACCTTTCTTCAAGAAGGTCGGATTATACATAAAGTAAGACAACCGGCGTCTGGCATCCCAAGCTAATCTGCCAATTTCTTCACCCCAAAGAATCACTTTTAACGACTGTACCATAGCTTATGTTATTTAGAGTGTCTGACACGCTGCACCCTTTTATCATCCTTACGCATCAGGTAAGGAGATTCAGGCAACTCTGGAAGAATATAGTCTATCGCGTTAATCTGTCCGACCACTTTCAGCAATACCATAAATGTTGACAACGAAATATTTCCGGCTGTGCCATTCTCAAATTTGTGGATTGTTGTAAGTCCAATGCCTGATTGCTCTGAAACATCTTTCTGAGTAAGATTGCAGCGAATTCTGTATTCTTTAAACCGAGTGCCCAATAATCTTACAAGCTCTGGAGTGGAGTATTCATAAAAATCTACCATATTCCTGTTTTTTATATATCATTATAGTGATAATTATATGTGTAATCACATATTAATCTTCACTATTATGAAGATTATATACACAAAACTATGCAATTCCTTTGAATAAAACTAATTTTTCCGGTAAAACTTTAATCAGCCAATGATTATAACTGATTACCGAAAACTTTTATATGTGGTCATCTCTTAAAAATCCGAACTCATCTATGAAGTAAACCTGACAATAGACAGATTTGCTTTATCAGGTAAAATAAATTATCTTTGGTGGAGTTTGAATACATTAATTGACTACGGTTATGATAAAAATATATGGAATGGACACATGTCCGGATTGTACGTATGTGGAAGAACAAGTGAAAGGTAATAACCAGTACGAAGTAATTGATATCGGTCGGCACGTAAGAGATCTGAAGGCTTTTCTGAAACTCCGGGACCATCATCCGGCTTTTGATGAAGCCAAGCGTATCGGAGCTGCCGGCATTCCTTGTTTTGTACTCGATGACGGCACGGTAACACTGAATCCTGAAGACGCGGGGTTGCATTCACGCCCCATCGGCGAAGGAACGACATGCAGTATTGACGGAAGCGGTTGTTGATGATGGCACAAAAGATTCTTTTTCTTCATGGCTTCTTTGCATCGGGTGCCTGCGTTCCGGCTCTTGCCCTGAAAGACTACTTCAACGGTAAAGCTACAGTTCTAACTCCGGACTTACCTCTGTACCCACGGGAAGCTCTCGACTTTATCCGGAAATTATGCGAACAGGAAAAACCGGATATCTTGGTAGGAAACAGCAACGGTTCGTTTCTGGCGCAGATAGTGGGTGCCCAAAACAAGATTCCTGCCTTGCTAGGAAACCCGTATTTCGAGATGACTCGCTTCCTCATCGAACGTATCGGTTCGCATGAATACAAGTCCCCAAGGGCTAATGGAAACCAACAGCTTGTCATCGACCAGGCATTGATTGACGAATTTGCCGGGCTTCAACAGCATCAGTGGGATTATTGCCAGACAACCAGTCAGGAAAACATTTGGGGTATATTTGGAGAGAACGATCACTTGGCGCACTTTGAGCCTTTATTCCTGAAGTATTACAAATATGCTTATCATTTCCCGGGTGGTCACACACCAACAGCTGAAGAAGTGCGGACGTATTATGCTCCGCTGGCTGAAAAGTTATTGGGCGTATAATGGAATCTTCCATCTGATCCGCTCTTGGAAAATTGACATTTTGTCAAATTCCCCCTTTCATTTTTGCGTTATTTGAACCGGACTGCGAGACAGATTCCAAATAAGCGACGCACAGAGAGTTGAGGTTTGACAGATCGATATAAAAATCGTTTTTCCAGCGACATTCGGATCAACGGATAAAGCATTCATGCCGGGAATTAGAGTGGATAGTTCGTATTGAAAGCATTTTCTCCTTCTTTTTGTCACCCGAAAAAAGACTGAATCTGCGTATATTCTGGACTCAAAAATGAGAATTGATGGAGCTCTTTTTCCAAAACAAGCTCTTTTAATACATATATTTTAACAAGAAGGAGCCGTTTTTGAAAATTTTCTCCCTGAAAAGAGTCGTTTTTCGAGTAAAACATACTTATTTTGTTTCGATTCTTCGTTACTTTTATCTCAAAAGCCTACCAGAAATGACTGAAAACACGCCGGCTTTTGGAAAAAATAAGCCGGCTTTCACCCAAAAGGCTTTGGAAATCTGATGGGAAGTCCCGTTTTCTCTCCTATTTTATCCGGTTTTCAGGTTTCTCTCGTCAGCAAATAATCAGGATATAAGTCTTTTTGTCACAAAAACAGAGATTTTACTTACACCCCTATTTTTATCTATCAGCTCATCAATTTCATTGATCGGTATTTAAGGAGATAAAAACAAAACATTGTGTACCTTTGTTCTTATAGTAAACAAACGATTTAGCTTACAAACTCAGAAACTAATAACTTATAAATAATATGAAATACCTGATAGTTGGAGGTGTTGCCGGAGGTGCTACTGTTGCCGCCCGCCTCAGAAGGAACGATGAGAAAGCCCAGATCATCTTATTTGAAAGAGGGGAATACATATCATACGCCAATTGTGGTCTGCCCTATTACATTGGCGGCACCATCAAAGAACGGAACAAGCTGTTTGTACAGACCGTAAAAGGGTTTGTCAGCCGCTTCCGTATTGACATCCGTACCCGTCAGGAAGTAACCCGTATATTACCTGACACGAAACAAGTGGAAGTCAAGAACCTGCAAAGTGGAGAAGTCTACACAGAGAGCTACGACAAGCTGGTTCTCTCGCCGGGTGCCGAGCCGCTGCGCCCAAGAATCGAAGGCATTGACAGTCCGAAAATCTTTACCCTTCGGAATGTTCCCGATACAGATGCCATCAAAGGATTTCTGCAACAGACGAATCCGAAGAAAGCGGTTGTCGTAGGTGGTGGATTTATCGGACTGGAAATGGCAGAGAACCTACATGAAGCCGGAGTACAGGTAACGGTCATTGAAATGGTCGATCAGGTCATGGCTCCTCTTGACTTTTCGATGGCAGCCATGGTGCACCAACATCTCACCAGCAAAGGTGTAACATTGCTCCTAGGCGACGGCGTGAAGAAATTTGAGACTCTGGCGGATCAATCCCTGGCTGTTCATCTTTCAAGCGGGAAAACCGTACAGACCGATCTGGTAATCCTGAGCATTGGTGTGCGTCCGGAAAACCAACTGGCGCGCGAAGCCGGTTTGTCGTTGGGCGAACGAGGCGGAATCCAGGTCAATGCCTATCTGCAAACGTCGGATCCGGATATCTATGCCTTGGGTGATGCTGCCGAAATCCAGCATCTGATTACTCACAAGCCAGCCATGATTCCATTGGCAGGACCAGCCAACAAGCAAGGTCGTATTGCCGCCGATAATATCGTTTACGGCAACAAGGAAGTATATAAAGGAGCGATGGGAACATCAATCGCCAAGATATTCGACCTGACAGTTGCTGCAGCTGGAGCCAATGCCAAGCTGTTGAAACGGGAAGGCATTCCGTATATCTCGTCTTATACACACGGAAGTTCGCATGCGGGTTATTATCCGGGAGCCGTTCCTTTATCCATCAAGATCTTGTTTGCGCCCGAAACAGGTGTGTTGCTGGGTGCGCAGGTAGTAGGATTCGGCGGTGTGGACAAACGTATTGAAATGTTGGCCCAGACCATCCAGCACGAAGGTACGATTTATGACCTGATGGAACTCGAACATGCGTATGCGCCTCCATACGCCGCCGCCAAAGATCCGGTGAACATGGCCGGTTTCGTTGCCGACAACATCCTGAAAGACCGCGTTCGGATCATCACCTGGCGCGATATCGACAAGCTCGAAGCCGATGTAGTCAAGATTGATGTCCGTACTAAAGATGAATACAGCTTAGGAACAATTCCGGGCTTTATCAATATCCCGGTGGACGAACTACGCGAACATCTGGACGAACTGCCCAAAGACAAGCCGATTGTGGTTACTTGTGCCGTCGGATTAAGAGGTTATCTTGCCTATCGTATCTTGGTACAGAATGGATTTAAGAATGTACGGAACTTATCGGGTGGATACAAGACCTGGAGTACAGCTACAGCACCCGTCTGCAACGATGCCCATTGCCAAGCCCAAGCCGATACGGAAGAAAAAACAGACGACGGGCAGCCGGCCAATGCATCTAAACCGGTTTTATCGGTTGATGCTTGCGGATTGATGTGCCCCGGTCCTATTCTGCAACTGAAGAAGAACTATGCAGAACTGAAAGAAGGAGAAGCCTTGGTCATCAAAGCTACCGATCAGGCTTTCGGGAAAGACGTAGCATCGTGGTGTAAAATGACCGGAGCCCAGCTCACAAGTCTGGAGAACCGAAACGGGATTGTAGCTGCTACCATCCAAAAAGCAGCGCCTGTCTGTTCTGCCGCCACGAGCCAGCCAGCCGATCACAAGACCATCGTTGTCTTCAGTGACGACCTCGACAAGGCATTAGCCAGCTTTGTGATTGCCAATGGAGCAGCGGCAGCAGGGAAAAAAGTCACCCTTTTCTTCACGTTCTGGGGACTGAACATCATCAAGAAGCAGAACAAACCGGCCGTTGAGAAAGACCTCATGGGAAAAATGTTCGGTTGGATGCTTCCATCCAGCAGTGAAAAGCTCAAACTGTCTAAGATGAATATGGGCGGTATGGGCAGCAAGATGATGCGGATGATCATGAAGCAGAAACGAATTGACAGCTTGGAAAGTCTGATACAACAAGCTATCGACAACGGAGTAGAAATGATTGCCTGCACCATGAGTATGGATGTGATGGGAGTCAAGCAGGAAGAACTGCTGGATCACGTCAAATTAGGCGGTGTTGCTACCTATCTGGAAAGAGCCGAAGAAGCGAACCTGAATCTCTTCATCTGATGATTCAGTTCATATAAAAAGGAAATCGCCAATCTGAAGACATTTTCAGATTGGCGATTTCCTTTTATAAGAAGATTAACTGTCGCTGCTTATTTACACATCTCATGGATGATCTGAATCAATTCGCCACCCAGTTCTTCAGCTTCCTGCATGGTATGAGCTTCTGAATAGATACGGATAATCGGTTCCGTATTACTCTTGCGCAGATGAACCCATTTGTCAGGGAAATCGATCTTCACACCATCAATATCCGTGATATCATACTGGGCAAACTTTTCTTTCACCTTTGCCAGGATAGCATCCACATCAATCTCAGGAGTCAACTGAACCTTTTGTTTGGAGATGAAATAAGGAGGATAAGTAGCACGCAATTCACTTACCGTCATTTGTTTCTTAGCCAGATGAGTCAGGAACAAAGCAATACCCACCAAGGCATCACGACCATAATGGCTGGCCGGATAGATCACACCGCCATTACCTTCGCCACCGATCACGGCATTGGTTTCCTTCATCTTCGTAACCACATTTACTTCACCTACGGCAGCAGCATTGTATGCACAACCGGCATAACGACGAGTTACGTCTCTCAAAGCACGGCTTGAACTCAGGTTGCTGACTGTATTACCCGGCGTACGGCTTAAAACATAATCAGCTACGGCTACCAAAGTATATTCTTCAACGAACATTTCGCCGTTCTCGCAAACAATGGCCAGACGATCCACATCCGGATCCACTACAAAACCAACATCTGCCTTTTCCGTACGGATCAGATTAGAAATATCCGTCAGGTGTTCCGGCAGCGGTTCCGGGTTATGCGCAAAGTGACCAGTCGGTTCGCAGTTCAGCTTCAATACCTGCTTTACACCCAAAGCTTCCAGCAAAGCCGGAATGGCAATACCACCCACTGAATTCACACAGTCGATTGCCACCTTGAAGTTCGCAGCCTTGATTGCTTCTACATCGACCAAATCCAACTTCAATACAGAATCAATGTGTTTCTGGATATATGTCGTATCAGTAATTACCTTACCCAAATGATCCACATCCGCAAACTGGAAATCTTCTTTTGCTGCCAAAGCCAACACTTCAGCACCTTCGGCTGCATTCAGGAATTCACCTTTTTCATTCAGCAGCTTCAAAGCATTCCACTGTTTCGGATTGTGACTTGCTGTCAGAATAATACCTCCACATGCTCCTTCCATAGCCACAGCCAGTTCAGTTGTCGGTGTAGTAGCCAGATCAATGTCCACTACATCAAAACCCATGCCCATTAAAGTTCCTAAAACCACCTGTTTTACCATTGGGCCAGAAATACGGGCATCCCGACCAACAACAATCTTATTAGTCGTCACTTTCGTATTCTTGCGAATAAACGTTGCATACGCAGCTACAAACTTGACTATAGCCAACGGGTTCAAGCCGTCTTCCGGATCTCCACCAATCGTACCGCGAATACCGGAAATAGATTTAATTAATGTCATAGTATATTATAGATTAAACAATGATTTACTGCTCAAAAGTATATCTTACTTTCGGGAAATAAAGCGGTTCTCCAGATGACTGGAAAGAACTCGGTCCCACTTTAAACGGAACAATCAGTTTTACCACGGCGCTATCGCCCACATGCTGGAGGCCTGAAGCCAAACCTTCGCAGATGAAGCTACTCATCACCGCATCCACATTGGTATCATTCTGATCATATCCCCAAATATAGTAATCTTCTGTATATTTCTGATAAGAAAAAGTAACAGGCAGGCGCGAGCTGGCAAAACCATCCAGTTCAAGAGTATCCGACTTGAAGAAACGCACCACAAAACGGCTGTTGACATTCTGACGTTTCGTACCTATTCTATTTCCATTTCCGGAATCAATGACATTAATATAAACATCATTATCCATCTGATAGAACTCATTTTCCTTAAACACGCCATCAGCTGGATATTCTTTCAAAACCACGATGTCTTCTTCGTCCATCAACCTCTCAATCGCCTTTTCTTCGGCTTTCAACATATCGGCATAAGATTGTGTTTTGTCGCATGAAGTAATCAACAAAACAGCAGTCATCATCAACGAACTTCCTAATATTTTATTCATTTGATTCTATTATAAATGTAATTAAAGGCAAATATAGACATTCTCTGAGAATTTTACGGCTGATTCTCTCTGTTTTCTTTCCTTAAGCTCGGGTTAAACTCTTCTAATGCATTCTCAAAACAGGCGATTGCTTCTTCCAATGTTCCGAAAAATTCTCCGCCCGAAGCATTTTTATGCCCGCCTCCATGAAAGTATTTGGAAGCAAACTCATTGCAAGGGAAATCACCTACCGAACGCAACGAAACCTTGATATAATCCTTGTCTTCCCGCAAGAAAACACTGAAACAAACATCCTCGATACTCAATGGCATATTGACAAAGCCTTCCGAGTCGCCCGACACATAATGGAAACGTTCCAATTCTTCAGCCGACAAAGACATCATTGCTGTATGCTTGCCCGGATAAACTTTCATCTTCTCATACAATACATATCCCTGCAAACGCAAACGGCTCTCTGAATAGACCTGAAATACCTTCCGGTAGATTTCATCCTTATCAATGCCTTTCTTGATTAACTCACCGATGATAGTATAAATTTCCGGCTTGTTCGAATTGTAAGTAAATGATCCGGTATCGGTCATCATTCCGGTATAAATACAAACAGCCGATTCACGAGGTAACAAATCAAACATACCCATCCGACAAATAAATCGGAATACCATTTCGCTGGTTGACGACATCTGCGGATAAGACATGGTAACCCGACAAAAATCAGCCGGATTCAAATGATGATCAATCATGACTTTTCTGCCTTCGGCTGCCAACAGGGCATCAGCTACCTTTTCAACTCGTTTGGGTTCATTAAAGTCCAAACAGAAAATAACATCGGCATCGTGCAATAACTGGTCGGCAAATTCCTGGTATTTGTCATACACAACAACATCTTTGGCTCCAGGCATCCAGCGATAGAACGGCGGAAAATCGTTAGGTACAATAACTGTTACCTGATCTTTACCATAAGTATTCAAGAAATGATATAATCCTAAGGAAGCACCTAAAGCGTCTCCGTCGGGAGAAACATGTGTGACGATAACAAACTTATCACCTTTTTCAACATACTTTTTAGCTTTCTGGATCAGCTCTTCAGCAATGATTTTAGTAATCATGAAATCTACATTTTAATCGGCACAAAGGTACATCTTTTTCTGAATATTCCTCAACTTATTCGTTCAATAAGCATAGACGCTGAAAAGAGAAAAAAGAAAAAAAGTGCAGTCACTAAGTACCTGGGATATTTTTCCCGGATATAAAAACATAAAAACAAAAGAGATAGATATACTTCAAACAGCATAAAGACAGAAAGAGACTCGGCCGGAGTAACCGGATCTACACGTCCTATCCGATCGACAAAAGAACAGAATGTATCGGTCAGCCAACTGGTCAATTCATGTAAAGGCATACAAATCCAACCCAGTTTGACAAGAACAATCCATACTAATGCCAACGGAATGATCAAGATAGAAAAAAAGGAAACCGGCAATGCAGCCAGCAACGAAACGGAAGACATTTCTCCAAAATAATACAAACATAAAGGAAACGTTCCGATCTGAGCAGCCAGGCTAATAGCAAACCAGTCCCAAGGAATCCGGATAAACGGATTTCTCAACTGAAACAAAGAAGTAATACGGCGATAGAAAAAGAAGATAGAAAGGACAGCCAGAAAACTCAACTGGAATCCGATATCAAACAAGTAGAACGGGTTGTACACCAACATGCAAAAGGCCGTTGCACACCAGGTATTATATGAATCACGTTTCTTCCGAATAGTAACCCCAATCAAGTAGAGGGAAAGCATCCAAGCTGCCCGAACAGCCGATGCTGCCAAACCGGTAATGGCAGCAAACAACCAGATAGAAACCAGCAGTAATCCGGCCTTTAAATACCGGAGTCTGGACTTATCCGACAAAGGGAATAAACACAACCGGAGGAATGAATACACCACACCCACATGAAAACCACTGACCGCCAGAATATGCGCAGCACCAGCCAGAGAGAATCGCTCTCTCACACTTCCTTCTAACTCCTGACGATAACCGAGAGTCAGTGTTGCCAAAACATTTTTCTTCCACTCAGGCAAATCAAGTAAATCGATGGGTTCCAATAGTTCTCTCTGCCATAGCCGACACCATTCCAACCAGTCTGCATAATAAAAAGAATGGTTCGTCCTCAAGCGATAGTAAACATAGCCACAAGATAATGCCAATAAAAACAACAGATACCAAGCGCCCCATTGCCATCTTTCGCCATACAGAGATTTTTCTCTCTGTACATTACTTGAAAAGAACATAAGAGAAAGACAGATACAGCCTAATCCAATAGCTGCACATTCAAAAGGAATGTACACCGATATACATATTCCACATAACCAAACAAAAAGCGGCCTGGCAAAGGGCCGCTTTCTTAATTCCTTTGTCATAGTTTCAGTTTTGAGAAGATATAGATTATTTTAATGCTACTTCGTTATGTGACTCAACATCTACACATCAACTATTCAGCATTTTCAATTCCTTAATGATCGCATTCGGATCAGGAGCCTTAAATACAAAACTACCGGCCACCAATACATCGGCACCAGCTTCCAACAGGCGCTTACCGGTTTCCAAGTTCACGCCTCCGTCTATTTCTATCAGTGTATTCAAACCTTTCCGATCAATCATTTCACGTAATTGGCGTGTCTTCTCGACCGTATGTTCAATAAAAGTCTGACCACCATAACCCGGATTAACCGACATCAACATGACGACATCCACATCCTGAACAATATCTTCCAGTAAACTAACCGGCGAATGAGGGTTCAATGTAACGCCTGCTTTCATTCCAGCTTCATGAATTCCGGCAATCGTCCGATGTAAATGTGTACATGCTTCATAATGTACATTCATCAAATACGCACCGGTTTCAGCAACCTCACGAATAAACTTATGCGGTTCAACAATCATCAGATGTACGTCCATCGGTTTCCGGCAAATCTTTTTCAATCCTTTCAGAACAGGAAAACCAAAAGAAATATTAGGGACAAACACGCCGTCCATAATATCCAAATGTAACCAATCTGCCTCACTCTGATTAATCATCTCTACGTCTCGCTGCAAATTCATAAAATCGGCAGCCAATAAGGAAGGAGCAATCAATTGTTTCATAAAGAATCCTCAAATTTTAAGCAAAGGTAAAAAAAAAGAGAATACAAGTCAATGTATCCTCTTTTCTCCTATTCCATGATCAGTTCATCACAAAGCCGCATAAGTCTGAATCTAAAGAAGATTCCACATGATAGGAACGAGCAAACTGATGTAAAAAATCCAGTGTTTGCCGACGAGGCTTAACCTCTGATTCTGCATGTTGCGCTTTAAATGAATGATCAAACTTTGAAAAACATGACGTAGATATTTTCTTCATAGGCATTCTATTTTTTATCATTCTATATAAAAAACGAATCATCTATGAAAATATTGTGTCTATCCAGTATATTTATAGTTTTTTCTTATGCCAATGATAATTCAATATGATGTTCTTCGGCCAAGCGGCGAAGATTTAATATAGCATAACGCATCCGTCCTAAAGCCGTGTTAATACTAACCCCCGTCAAATCGGCGATTTCTTTAAAACTCAAATCGCGATAATAACGCATTTCCAGAACTTCCCGTTGATTATCAGGCAAGGATTTCAACAGTTTCCGAACGTCGGCCAGTATCTGATGCTTCACCAGTTTATCTTCAATAGTACCATCACACAACTTGATATTATTCAACAAGTCTACTTCAACTTCATCATTTGAAACCGTATTCTCATTACGCTCCTGGCGATAATTATCTATAATCAGGTTATGAGCTATCCGTGTGATCCATGCTTTAAACTTACCATTATCAGTATAACGGCCTTGCTTAATAGTCATAATCACTTTAACAAAAGTTTCCTGAAAGATATCTTCAGCCAACTCTTTGTTACGAACGATAAAGAAAATATAGGAATGAATACTACTTTGATATCGGCTTAACAAAACATCAAAAGCAGCGTTATTACCTTTTGCATAAAGGACGACAAGATCTTCGTCTGTCATCATCTCTAATCTATTCATTACTACTATTTTTATGATTTCTACGAGTAATGTTATGCTATAGGCGATAGGATTTTAAGAGTTAAACATATTTTATTTCTATGCAAAGAAACATAAATCATTTTACACAACCAAACTTTTCATAAATAAAAATTCCCTTATTTATATTATTGTACAAACAAGGGAATATTCAGGACAAAACCCGTATCTCTAACGAACAAAAGAATAAGATCAGAACTTATATCCTAATGTTAACGCAACACGTGTCGAACTGGTCTTCAAAGACGCCGGAGAAGATTTCACCATAGTTTCTCCAGAATCGGAATACAACGTAGAGAAGGTATAGGCATCTTCCTTTACGGTTTTAAGCACACAAGCAAGGTCTACATAAAACTGAGGTGTAAAACGATAACCTAATCCCACCGTATAGTTCGTAATATTATTAGTCAATGTATAATGAGGTAATGTACCCACCGTAATGACTTCCGTATTTCCATCTCTCAAGGTTGAACTCATTCCGCTACCAGACCAAGAAGCTCCAGCACGGACTGCAAACTGAGGTGTAACTTTCACTTCCGCTCCTACTCGAAGCGTATTGGATATACCCAGTTTCTGATCTACCTCGTTATTTGTTTCGATATTGGCATTACCATAATCATCCGACAAATACATCCGGCGATAATTCATAACCTCATAATCTACACTCAATAATGCTGTCTGTCCAAAGATAGCCGCCGCACTGAAAATCCATTTATCAGGTGTGCGGAATTTATATTTACTATAAGCTCCTTGAGGTGAATTAGCCTCATATTTCTTTGGCAAAGATTCTATATCCGATGCTCCATTTGCATCATAATAATCAGTCATTTTATACCATGTAGGAGAGTTATATGCAACACCTACACGCAAGAAATCAACCGGACGATAAATTGCACCGATGTTAATGCCATATCCCGTTCCTTTGGTAGTCAGGCCATTTTCCAGTTCAATATAGCTATTCTTGTTGGAAGCATAGTCTTCGGCATAATATGAATACAAATCATAACGAAGATCCGTTATCGATACGGTTGCTCCTAACAGCAAGAAGTCTGATATATTCGTTCCAAAAGCCAAAGCGTACTGATCAACTGCTCCTGATTCCTGTACATGCATTTCTGTATTCGACCGCGTATAGGGAATTCCGGCTGTACTACGCAAAGATGATTCGTACTGTTTTCCATTATAATTTAAGAAACCGGCATCGTTCGACAAGACAGACAACCAGTCTCCAACTGAGTTATACGGATCATAGGTAATATTGTCATTTTCATCTATACGAAAATCAATATCACTGGGTGTCAATCCTCCTTTATTGGCACGGGCAGCCACATAATCTGCCAAAGAAGCTCCCATGTCACCACTTCCACGCAATGAATAATTACGAGAATAATTCTTCAACCGGTTATATGAAAAGCCAACATTCCAACTTAATAATCCGGAATCGTTCCCCGTCGGGAAATAGCCTACATAAGCGATATTATCAAAATTGAACTTCGTTTTATCAGCAGTCGTTCCATTGCCTAACCAGTTACTCTTTGCTGAAACCATAGAGACATCTGCAGTAGCTACCACTTCAGAACTACGATAAACAGCCAGACCTGCCGGATTGCTATTCAAAACAGATATATCACCACCTAAAGCACCAAAAGCACCACCCATACTCATACTACGAGCTGTACCGTTTAAATCACCATTAGGTACATATTTATAGGCATCTGCAAGGCCTTGAGAAAAAGCAGCACCAGTACTTAGTACCAGTGCTGATGCTATTGTTAATACTTTTTTCATCGTTTCTAATTCAAAATCAACCTTAATTATCTTCCTCTACCGCTGGAGCGACCGCCTCCACCGCCGATACTACCGCCACTCGAACGACCACCGCCCATGCTTCCACTGCTAAACGAACCACTGGAACGACCGCTTCCATAATTGGAAGGTGAGCTGAAGCTTCTTGTTGAACGGCTTGACTGTGTATTCATTTGACTATTAAATACGCCACTGCTACGACCTGTAGAATAACTGCTACGACCCGTTGAATAGCTACTGCGACCTGAAGCTGAACTATTACTGATTCGTGTACGAGAAGACGAAGAAGTAATACCACTGCTACGACCACTACCCCGTGTAATGGATGAAGAACTTATTGCACTGGAAGAAGATCCACGACCGATACTGCTACCGGAAGAGCGACCACTTGAACGGCCACTTGTTGCATAACTTTTCAATGAAGTAGAGTTTCCAGAAGAATAACGTCCTGAGCCGCGTCCTGAAGAAGCAGAAGTGATATGACCTGCATCACGGCCTGATGAATAACGACCGGAACTTCTCAAGCTATTGCTGCTTGCATATCCACTGGAACGACCATTCCGTCCGTAAGAAGAACGGCCATTGTCATACCGATGATAATAAGAAGGAGCATAAGCATAATGATGATAATGCGGATAAAAGCCACCATAATAACCATAGTAACCCCAGCCCCATGAAGGACCCCACCATGGATCGTACCAAGGACTATAATAGCCGGCATACCAACCACCCCAGCCCCAATAATACGGGCGATACCACCAAGATGAATAGTAACCCCACGGATTATAAAACCAAGGATCATACCATCCCCAAGAATACCAAGGTGAACCAAAGTTTAAATTCACCGACACATTCGTTGTCCCATTAGAATAATCCGTATCATAATCATAGGCATAATAACCGTCTTCCAAATATAAATCAACCTGGTCAGCTCCCACAATTGATATTTTACTTGGCGAATGATAACGAATAATACGTTCACTGTATTCCAAATCAGAACGACGATCAGATTCAACCTTTACCTGTGTTTTCTCAGGCTCTTGTGCTACCTCTTCCTCTTCTGCATACGCTTCATCATCATACCCAGAATAACGACGATTATACTCGTCTACATCCCGTTCTTCTTCAATATCAGAACGTGTATAACTACTTGGCAAAACCGTTTCTGTCGGCTCAGCATCCAAATCATCGTTCTTCTCTTCTTCTTTTATGTTTTTTTCTACCGAAGCCTCTTCTTTCGACTGGTTCGAAGAATAATAAACATCATCGAAGAATTGCTCCTGCCCTGTTGCATTCAATGCCAACAGAAGCATCACCATCAAGGATGTTAATTTTTTAGGTTTCATATTTTTTCCTCCTAATTTATTGCCTGTTATCTTTTTGACTATGCCAGAAAAGTTTCGTTTAACCCAGTAAGGCGTTTTGAATTTATTTCACACTTACCTTCTTTATTCCGAAACATACCAGACATTCTAGTTACAAATATAACTATTTGTCTATTAGTACATATCAAAAACAATCGACTTTAACATTCATTTTAGAGCATTTTCTCTGTTCTATATAAGAATAGATGCATTTAAAGGATGATTTGCTGCAAAAGTCTTATTCTTTTTTATATACAAAAAAAGCTCGACTTCCTAACTAAGGTTAGAAAATCAAGCTTTCTTATTTTTTACTGCATCACAAACCGATGTTATTACCAGATATTAACACGATCTGCCGGCTGCATGTACATAGCATCTCCTTCTTTCACATCAAACGCTTTATAGAAAGTATCAATATTCTTCAAAGCTGCATTTACACGCCATTTACCAAGAGAATGCGGGTCCATTTTGGTCCGACGAACAATTTCCTCATCCCGGATATTCTGTGCCCACAAAGTTGCATAACCTAAATAAAAGCGCTGATCACCAGTAAATCCATCAATCACAGCAGGTGTTTCTCCCTGAAGGCTATTCAAGTATGCCTGATGTGAAATCAGCAAACCTCCTTGGTCGGCGATATTTTCACCCAATGTAAAACTACCGTTAGCATGCATCGTATCCAATACAATGATATTGTCATATTGGGCAACTAGCTTATTAGCACGTTCCGTAAAGCGAGCCGCATCTTCTGATGTCCACCAGTCTGCCAAATTACCTTCCTTATCATAATTACGACCTTGATCATCAAATCCGTGTGTCATTTCATGACCAATCACAACGCCAATCGCTCCATAATTGATCGCATCATCAGCCTCCGGATCAAAGAACGGTGGCTGAAGAATAGCAGCCGGGAAACAGATTTCGTTAGTTGTCGGATTGTAGTAAGCGTTGATAGTCTGCGGTGTCATATACCAACGTGATTTATCTACAGGTTTTCCGGCATCAGCCAACATATACTCCATTTCAAAGATAGATGACCGTCTTACATTAGCCCAATAAGAATCCGGTTTGATTTCCAAAGCCGAATAATCTCTCCATTTATCCGGGTAACCAATTTTCACCGTAAAGGCAGCCAATTTTTCCTGAGCCTTCAGCTTGGTTGAATCGCCCATCCATTCCAATGTATTGATGCGTTCACCCAACGCTTTCTGCAGATTGCCAACCAAAGTTAACATCTTTTCCTTGGAACTTGCAGGGAAGTATTTGGAAACATACATCTGACCGACAGCTTCGCCCAATGATCCGTTTACAGTAGACAATGCCCGTTTCCAGCGTTCCTCCAGCATTTGTTTACCCGACATGGTCTTGCCGTAAAAATCAAAGCTTGCATTTACAAAATTGTCACTCAGATAAGGAGCAGCAGCACTCAGCAGATTAAATGCCAAATAATATTTCTGATCATCCAAAGAAACCTTTTTCAAGAAATCGCCCAGTTTCTTATAATAAGCAAACTGCTTGGCATCCAATTCAGGTATGCTGTCTAAGCCCATAGCGGCAAAGTAAGCATTCCAATCAAGAGCATCGTTTGATTTTATAAAGTCAGCACAAGACATCTTGTTGTAATTCTTTTGCGAATCGCGCAACTCTTCACGAGAGAATGAAATCTTAGCAATTCCATTTTCAACATTCATAACTGCGGCTACAGCTGCTTCTGCCTGTTCAGGAGAATGACCAGCCAATGCAAACAAACGAGAGATATATGCTTTATAAGCTTCCCGGATCTTGCTGAAAGTCTCATCATTCTGCAGGTAGTAATCACGATCACCCATTCCCAAACCTGCCTGATATAACTGAACAATATTCATTGAACTGTTCTTCTCATCAGCACCTACATAAAGAGCAAAGAAAGGAGTAATACCTTCTTTATGCAGATTGGCAACCATTTTTGAGAATTCGGCTTTTGTACCCAAATTACGAATGGCAAGCAATTCCTCCTTTACCGGTTCGAATCCCTCTTCATTCGTTTTCACACTATCCAGAGCCAATTCATACAACATTCCGATTTTCTGGGCTACACTTCCTTCCTGTTGTGGAGCAGCCTTCAATTCTTCTACCAAAGCGCGAAGCTGTTCACGGTTCATTTCCATCAACTGTTCAAACACGCCATAACGGGAAAATTCCGGCTTCAACGGATGTTCCTTCATCCAGCCACCGCAGGCATACTGATAAAAGTCTTCACCAGCCGTTACTGTTGTATCCAAATTTGCCAAATTAACAGATTTACAAGTAGATTGCGTGTCCGTTTCTTGAGCTTTGTTACCGCATCCCGCCAGCACCATGAATCCTGCAGCTACAAGCGGGAACATAATCTTCACTTTCATCTTGCTATATTCTTTTTGTTTAAACGATTATCATTCCATTTGCAAGTTTTGCATGCCCAACTTCTCATACTCACTCTCAAAATTAGGAGTAAAAACGCCTTTTCCCAGGTGAGCCTTTATTTCCTCGGCAGACCAAAAACGTCCTTCCTCTATTTCTTCAGGATCTGGAGAAAACGGACCCTCATAAATAGTCCGATAAGTATTCACCAGTTCTTTTTCCACCTTCGACTCAAAGACATAACGCATCAGAAAAACCGGATTAAAATCGGTGATTCCTAACTCCTCACGAACCTCCCGACGCAATGCTTCTTCAATCGTCTCGCCATAATCGACATGGCCTCCAACTGCAGTATCCCATTTTCCCGGCTGGATATCTTTTGTCATCGAACGCTTCTGCAAATACAAATCACCGGATTTATTAAAAATATGCAAATGCACAACCGGATGCAACCATTTACATCCATTATGGCATTCCCGGCGAGTTGCCTTACCTATTGTCTGACCTTCCTCGTTCACCAACGGGAACCATTCTTCCTTCATATTTATATATTCATCATTAAACGCGCAAAGATAATGAATAAATGGAATTTATCAAGCTAGGAATCCTCAATTTAAGTATGCAATCTATTAAAAATTCCCCTTACTTGATCAACTTCGCATAACGGCAAAGGAATCCCATCCGAGACCAAACAAACTTTCAGAAGAGGTGGAATCTACTTGAAGAATAAATGAATTTTATTTTGTTCGCCCACGCTGATTATATATTCACCCACGCCGAACATATAATCGCCCACGCCGAATATCTGTTCGCCATGGGCGAACAAAGAATAGACAACGTATATAAACAAAAAGCACAACGTATTTTGGATAAAATACGTTGTGCCTTTCAAGTTACTTTTCAGCAAAAGTATTTTTGTTAAATCAAACGATTCGTTGCAGTATCCGGGAATATGACAGCCGGCTTAAAAGTCTTTGCCTCTTCAAAATCCATCAATGCATACGACATAATAATGACAACATCACCCGGTTGTACTTTGCGAGCAGCAGCACCATTTAAACAAATAACGCCAGAGCCCGGTTCGCCTTTAATGACATACGTTTCAAAACGCTCTCCATTATTATTATTGACAATCGAAACCTTCTCATTCGGTATCAAATTGGCAGCCTCCATCAAAGCACCATCTATCGTAATACTTCCAATATAATTCAAGTTGGCTTCGGTAACTGTCACCCGATGAATCTTTGATTTAACAACTTCTATATACATCTTTCTTCTTTATGATTAATATTTAATATTGTCAATCAGACGTACTTCGCCACAATAGACAGTAATACAACCTACCGGATACGTCGTGTCAGACCAGTTTTGAATAGGCTGCATGGTATTTCCATCTACGATTTCGAAATACTCTACTTCCATCTCCGGAACCTGATTGATTGTATTCACAACATAATCAATCACCTCCTGAACACTCTTTGCGGGTACAAAGGTAGTGCTTTCTTTTAATGTACGGGCAATTACCGGTGCTTTTTGACGTTGTTCGGGAGTCAAACGGGTATTCCGGCTACTCAACGCCAAGCCATCCGCTTCACGTTGAATCGGACAATCAACGATATGAACCGGCAGATTCAGCTGCCGTACCATTTCGCGGATAACAGCAATCTGCTGGAAATCTTTTTCCCCGAAATAAGCATTATCCGGTTCTACTATATAAAACAACTTACTCACAACCTGAGCAACGCCGTTAAAATGTCCCGGACGACGAGGGCCTTCCATAACCTCAGCAACCGGACCCAAATTAAATACACGTGTATCTGGTTCCGGATACATTTCCGCTACCGAAGGAGCGAAAACATAATCACAACCTACTGGTTCAAGCAAAGCACAGTCTGCATCCAACGTACGTGGATACGTTTCCAAGTCATGCTTATCATTAAACTGCGTCGGATTAACGAAATCACTGACCACACAAATATCATTTTCGGCAACACAACGCTTCACTAAACTAATATGTCCGGCATGCAAAGCTCCCATTGTAGGAACAAGACCGACTTTCTTCCCTTTTTCTCGCTCAAGAGCCAAGAAATTCTTTAAATCTTTGATAGAACTTACTATTTTCATCTTATAGATGCTTAAAAACGGTGCAAAGCAACAAAATAATTATCAGAAATAAAAGATTTTTACTATCTTTGTACCGTCTAAATAAAAGAAAAATACAGAATGGATGCAAAAAAAATCTTGTTTATAGCTCAGGAAATCACCCCTTATTTACCGGAATCTGAAATTGCAACAATCTGCCGGAATCTTCCGCAAGGAATTCAGGAACGCGGTCGCGAAATCAGAACTTTCATGCCTAAATTTGGTAACATTAATGAACGTCGCAACCAATTACATGAAGTAATCCGCCTTTCGGGAATGAATCTGATTATCGACGATACGGATCATCCGTTGATTATTAAGGTTGCATCTATACAAGCTGCCCGTATGCAGGTATATTTCATCGACAATGATGATTATTTCCAACGTAAATCGACAGTTGTCGATGAAAACGGAAATGAATATGAAGACAACGACGAACGTTCAATATTCTATGTACGAGGTGTCATAGAAACGGTTAAAAAGCTTCGTTGGATTCCCGATGTTATTCATTGTCATGGTTGGATGTCAGCCTTCACGGGGTTGTATATTAAACGTATGTATGCAGATGATCCATGCGTACGAAATGCTAAAATCGTTTATTCAATTTATAACGACGACTTCAAACAGCCGCTGGATCCAAACATTGCCAACAAATTGATTATGGATCAAGCAGAAGAAGCTGATGTAGAAAACTTACGTAAAGATACAAGTTTCGTAGGTTTGTCTAAATTAGCAATTGATTTTGCAGACGGCGTTATACAAGGTAGCGAAACAATCCATCCAGACATTTTACAATATATCGCTACGAAACCTAATACTCCATTTTTACCGTATCAATCACCCGAAACGTACATTGACGAATTTAACAAATTCTACGATGTCGTTTTGGAATCTAAATAGTTATTTAACATGGACTTTAAAAGACTTATACTTGGGCTCGCTTTCGGAGGTATTTTACTTAGCGGGTGTAATGATGAATTGAGCCAGGTTGGACCAAGTATTCAGCCAGATGGTGACCGTTCTTTTGTTTATGCGGATACATTTCAGCTTGAAGCATCTACCATTAAATTAGATTCGGTATATGCCCGTACTGTAAACGGACTGTTAGGACAAATCTACGATCCCTTGTATGGAAACCTGAAAACAGATTATATCTGTCAGTTCTATTGCCCTGAAAATTACAAATTCGCCCATGAACCGATTGATGGTAAGGTCGATTCAATGGCATTCTTTATCATGTATGATGAAGGTGGTTATGTAGGCGACTCATTAGCTCCTATGCAGGCTAAGATTTACCAGGTTACTAAACCTTTGGCACGAAATTATTACACAAACATGAATCCTGAAGATTTTTGTGACCTGCAAACACTGATTGGGGAAAAAACTTATACGGCATACGATTTGAGTATCCCTGATTCTATCCGTAACATCACGGATACAAGTGATCCTGATTATTATACACCGAATGTACGTATTCGAATCAGTACGGATATTGCTCAACGCTTTTATGATGAAACAGTCAACAATCCGAGTTCTTTCCAAAATCAGGAAGCCTTTAATAAATTCTTCCCCGGATTTTATGTAACAACCGGGTTTGGAACAGGAAACATCCTGGAAGTGGCTCAATCGTCTTTCTTTATATATTATAAGTATAAATCGACGACAGAAGCAGGAAAAGATACGATTATCCATACAAGAGAGCAGTTCAATGTGACTAAAGAAGTCATCCAGATGAATCAAATAGAGAATGGTAACATTGAACAATTGCTTGAACCGAATGAAGAATTCAGTTATCTAAGAAGTCCAGCCGGTGTTTGTACTAAAATAGTAGTTCCAGCCTCCGCTATCAAAGAAAAGATAGGAGATCGTATCATTAACGGTCTGAACTTCTCCATGAAAGCCATGCCTCAAGAAGAATGGTTATATGCTTTTGAAGCTCCCGACAATGTGTTGCTTTTGCCGGAAGACTCTGTTCAAAGCTTCTTTGAGAACAATAAAATAGAAGACAACGTGACTTCCTATTTGGCAACCTTTGGTGAATATGCCACAAACACATATTCTTTTGGGAACATATCAAGCCTATTACAAGTACATTTGGAAAACAAACCTGACGAAGATTTGAATTTAATACTACTTCCGGTTTTACGAGGAACACAAAATTCAAGTAGTTCTTGGGGGAGTTCAGGTAAACCTTACACGACATCAATTACGAACTATATGAAACCGTCAGGTGTTCGATTGAAGAAAGACAAAGAGGCTATGCAAATTGTTGTATTGACAAGTAAATATAACGATTAAGGATAATGAAATAAAAAAGAGGAACCGATTGGTTCCTCTTTTTTTATTCTACATGGCTTTCTGTTATCTGCTTGAAACCATTCAGGAAATCAGTTACAGACATTCGTTTTTTCCCTGCCAACTGCACTGATTGTAATCGTAAAAATCCTCCATCTACCGCAACATCAACAAAGCTTTTTCCATCTGATTGAATTGTACCAACAGGAAAACAATGTTGCTCCGGATGTTTCTCCGTCTGATAAATTTTCAGGACTTGCCGTTTACCATCACGGGTAACCAATTCCGTCCAAGCGGCTGGATAAGGAGACAATCCCCGAACAAAATCATACAAATTCTTCAAAGGTTTATTCCAATCGATTCGACAAGTCTCCTTGAATATCTTAGGAGCCGGCAAAAATTCAGACACACCATCAAACAAGTCTTTCTGAGGGAAAGGTACTACATTTCCTTCACAAATCTGATCAACCGATTTCAGTACAGTCTGTGCTCCCAACGCCATTAAGTTATCATGCAAGATTCCTGCATCATCTGTATCTGCAATAGGACAAGTTTCCTGCATAATAATACTTCCGGTATCAATTTCATGATCCAAGAAGAAGGTTGTTACACCTGTCTTTGTATCGCCATTGATAATTGCCCAATTAATAGGAGCAGCACCCCGATACCGAGGCAATAAAGAAGCATGCAAATTAAACGTGCCCAAACGAGGCATGTTCCACACAACTTCAGGAAGCATACGAAAGGCAACAACGATCTGCAAATCGGCATTCCATGCACGAAGAGCTTCCAAAAACGCTTCATCTTTTAACTTCTCGGGCTGAAGAATAGGAAGACCGACTGATTCAGCATACTTTTTAACAGCACTCGACTGAAGTACACTACCATGCCGTCCCATCGGTTTATCAGGCATTGTTACAACGCCCACCACTTGATAACCATGTTCAACCAAAGCTCTCAGGCATTCCACCGCAAATTCGGGTGTGCCCATATATACAATTCTCAAATCTTCTTTCTTCATATCTTATCAATCTCCTGAAAAATTATCTACCAAAACTTCTCTATAGGAATTAAATATTTTCGACTTAGACATAAATCCCATATATCTGCCCGTTTCATCAACTACCGGTAAATTCCAGGCTTTCGTGTCATCAAAAATCTGCATAATCTGGTCCATAGGCGTATTTACCACAATCTTAGCTGGTGCCGATACCATGAATTTGGAAACATGGAACCGATTATACAACTCTGGACGGAACATGATATTCCGAATATTATCCAGCAGAACTATTCCCAGCAAAATACCTCGATCATCCACTACCGGAAACGTATTACGACTACTCCGAGCAATCACTTTTACCATGTCTCCTAACGTCATTTCTGGAGAAACCACCTGGAAGTCGCGCTCAATCACATTGTCTGCACTCAACAAAGTCAATACGGCTTTATCTTTATGGTGCGTCAACAATTCCCCTTTCTGAGCCAAGCGCATCGAATAAATACTATGCGGTTCAAACATCAGAATTGTAATATATGAACCTATAGAAACAATCATCAGAGGAAGGAACAAATCATATCCACCAGTCAATTCTGCAATCAGGAAAACGCCCGTTAAAGGAGCATGCATCACACCCGACATAATTCCAGCCATACCTAACAAAGCAAAATTCTTTTCCGACAGATACATCGTAAAAGGAAAATAATTACATATATGAGCGAAAATGAACCCCGCAATACATCCCAGATATAGGCTAGGAGCAAAAATACCACCACAACCTCCACCACCATTGGTAGCACTTGAAGCAAATACTTTAGTCAGCAAAATCAGTCCCAAAAAGATAACTATTCCAAAATAGGAATCATTCAGAGGGTAGAACATACTATTATCCATCAATCCAGCGAACTGACCGTTCAGCAACAGGCCGATCGTATCATATCCCTCACCATAAAGCGGAGGGAAAATAAAGATCAACAAGCTCAGCATAATCCCTCCCATCATAAACTTACGCCAATATGTCGTTCCATACCGACGATATTCGCCTTCAATCCAGTTCATCACACGGGTAAAATATAGGGAAATCAAGCCACAGAATATTCCCAATAAGATAACATAGGGAATACGTTCTATTACGAATGCTTCTGTCTGAGAAAATTTAAACATAGCCTCTGTACCGGTAAATATATATGATACGGTAGCAGCCGTTACCGAAGTAATCAACAAAGGCAACACAGATGTCATAGTCAGATCCAACATCAATACCTCGATCACAAAGACAAGCCCAGCAATAGGCGCTTTAAAGATACCTGCGATGGCTCCAGCAGCGCCACATCCCACTAACAACATCAAAGTCTTTTGTTCCATCTTAAACAAACGACCCAGATTGGAACCAATAGCAGCACCGGTCAATACAATCGGAGCCTCGGCTCCGACAGATCCACCAAAACCGATGGTTACCGAACTAGCCACAATGGATGTCCACATATTATGAGGTTTAATCCGGCTCTTCCGCTGGGAAATAGCATATAAAATTTTCGTCACACCGTGGCTGATATCGTCACGCACAATATATTTTACAAACAACCCAGCCAGTAAGATACCCAATACCGGATACAATAAATACAAATAATTGACTTGATCAGCAGCGAAGTTCACTGACAATACATGCTGAATGAAGTGAATTAAATTTTTCAAGATGATGGCCGATGCAGCAGTGCAAATACCTACCAGAAAACTAACAATCAATACAAAGTGTTTTTCCTTTATATTGTTTGCCCGCCAAACAAGAAATTTATAAAACCATCCATTTTCTGTTGTCATATTTCAAATACCCTTTCCTGTCACAACCGTCTTTATCGTATACACCAAAATGGTTATATCCAAAGCCAGCGACATATTTTCATAATAAATGATATCATACTCCAAACGTTCCAGCATCTGGTCGACAGTACTGGCATACCCGTACTTGACCATTCCCAAAGAGGTAATTCCCGGCTTCACATTATGTAATAAATAATAATACGGAGCCCGCTGGACAATCTGATCAATAAAATATTTCCGTTCCGGTCTAGGACCAACCAACGACATATCCCCTTTCAATACATTCCAAAACTGAGGCAACTCATCCAAACGATACTTCCGCATAATAGCACCAAAAGGTGTAATGCGGGAATCTTCTTCATGCGATAACTTGGGGCCACTGTCTTCAGCATCCACATACATCGTCCGAAATTTATAAATCATAAATGGACGGCCATGAAAACCAATTCGCTCCTGCCGGTAAATAATCGGACCCGGCGAATCTTTCTTCACACGCCAAGCTATATATGCGAACAAAGGAGATAACACAATCAATACTATACAAGAAACAAACCGATCAGAGAACGCCTTGATATTTTTCTCTGCTTCTGAAAAGTTATTCTCAGTAATTTCGGCTAATGGAACTGCACTAATCGTCTTCAACCGTACCTTCGAAAACAAAATAGTCTTCTTATCTATCCATACCTTGATAGGCTTTTTATATTGATACAAGGAATAAAGGAACTTGGATAAAGCCGTCTCATCCAATGCATCTGTTGCCACAACCAATTCTTCTATTGGATACTGTTTCATCAAATCAGGAAGATCAGCCGAATTTCCCAATATCTGTTCTGAATTTACATGAAGATCCTCTTTGGATGAAATACGGACAAAGCCCGTAACTTTAGTACCAACCTTCTCTAAATACTGAGAAAGCAACAAGGCCTTCTCTCCTATTCCCAAGACTAAAACGTGAATGGCAAAATCCCCTTGCTGAATCCTTTTCAACAAATGCATCGTCAAACGTAAACGGAATAGATAGGTAAGGGTAAAATGCAATCCCAACAATTCAAAGAAAAAATAGTAATATATCTGATACCTGATAGGAAGTTCATTCAGAATCAAGAACATAAAGATTCCAAATACACCTATCACCGAAGATATAAGCGTTACCCAAAATTCGGAGAGCCTCGACTTGGCCAATGATTTATTATAATAACCCGAGAAATAATAGATCACCAACCAATAAAATGGGATGAACACCTGACCCAACCAAACAGACGGGTATAGCAAAAATTCATCTAATGTATTTGCGTCTCGAAAAACAACCTGCTGATAATAACGCAATACATTGAAGGCAAACCATACCAAGGCTGCTGTCAGGAAGTCGGTAATGATATATTTCCAAGTCTCTTTACTATAACTCATACGAATTATCGGATAATCTGAAATACACCACCGCTTCCCAATTTAATAATACTTGATGGAGAAGCCTTAGTCATATCATCCTGACGATAAGTTACAATATAATCAACTCCTTGTTTGATTTCTTCTGAAATTTCACTGAAATTAGCAGGCGAAGGTTCTCCGCTAACATTGGCCGAAGTTGAAACCAACGGTTTGCGAAACTGAAAACAAAGCTTGTTTGAGAACGTTTCCTGTGAAATACGGATACCGATACTTCCATCTTCACCCAGTAAGTTGGGCGCTAAATTTTTACCTTTCGAATAAATAAGTGTCAAAGGTTTGTCTGCTACCTCTATCAAACTCCACGCAACCTCAGGTACATCTTCTACATACGTTTCCAGTTTGGCCGGATTATCCATCAAAACCAACATGGCTTTATTATCGGCCCGCTTTTTCAGATCATAGACTTTACGGACAGCCTCTTCGTTTGTCGCATCACAACCTATTCCCCAAATCGTATCTGTCGGATAAAGGATCAATCCTCCTTGCTGCATGACCCGACAAGCATTTTTTATATCTTCTTCTATTGATATCATTGTTCGCTCTTTTTTAGTCAGACAAAAATACAAATCATTCTGCGTACTTAGAAAAAATAACAAGAAAAAAACTATTTTTGTAACAGAACTGAAAGAAACCCGATTATAATTTCTAACTTTACGGATTAATTCAAGCACGCTGCTTGAACTTTCATATTGTGGTCTTGATTTGCGACAGAAAACAGACTCCTAGGCAGACAGCTACAACGAAGAAATCTTGTACGATGAAGCACATGCATCATGCCTTTCGACTTTCGCAATATGGAAGATGAGATTAGATAAAAAGAAAAAGAATATATAAATGACTAACAAATGGAATTATCAACCTCCAACACAGACAGAAATTCAAGAAAGAGACCATCTGGCTGCCGAACTGGGACTCAGTCCGGTAATCAGCTTGTTATTGGTTCGGCGTGGATTAAAAACTGCCAAAGAGGTAAAGAAGTTTTTCAGACCTAGTCTGAACGACTTGGAAGATCCTTTTCTGATGCCCGATATGCAGAAGGCTGTCAGCCGGCTTAATCAGGCTTTAGGAGAAAAGGAGAAAATCCTCATCTACGGGGATTATGATGTGGACGGCACAACTGCCGTATCGCTCGTGTATAAGTATTTAAGAGCTTATACTTCGAATTTATTCTATTATATTCCCGATCGTTATGACGAAGGATCTGGAATATCCATTAAAGGAATTGATTATGCGTATAGCCAAGGTGTTACCTTGATTATTTCGCTGGATTGTGGTATCAAAGCGATCGATAAGATTGAGTATGCCAAGGAAAAAGGGATTGATTTCATCATCTGTGATCACCACATGCCGGATGAAGTACTGCCGGATGCCGTAGCTGTGCTCGATGCCAAACGAAAAGATTCGATCTACCCCTATGAACATCTGTCGGGTTGTGGAGTCGGATTCAAGTTTATGCAGGCTTTTGCCATCAGCAATAAACGTCCCTTTTCGGAATTGGAAAAATTGCTGGAGTTTACAGCTGTCAGTATCGCTTCAGACATTGTGCCTATTACGGGTGAGAACAGAATCCTGGCTTACTACGGACTTCGGCAAATCAACAGTAATCCCAGTATAGGATTAAAAGGGATTATTGATGTGTGTGGATTGTCGGGGAAGGAAATTACGATCAGCGACATCGTATTTAAAATCGGCCCGCGTATCAATGCCTCCGGGCGTATGATGAAAGGCGAAGAAGCCGTCGAGCTGCTGTTAGCCAAGGACAGTACGGTTGCCCGTAAGATGAGTGAGAATATCAATCAATATAACGAAGAAAGGCGGGAGCTCGACAAAAAGATTACCGACGAGGCCAATGCCATCATCAATGAGTTTAACGATATCGACAACCAGAAGGCTATCATCGTTTACAATCCGAAATGGCATAAGGGGATTATCGGGATTGTGGCTTCCCGACTTACCGAAAAGTATTATCGCCCGGCTGTTGTCTTGACCAAATCATCGGATCTGATTACGGGTTCGGCCCGTTCTGTGACGGGTTTCGATATCTATAGGGCTATCGAAGGATGCCGGGATTTGCTGGAAAGCTTTGGTGGACATACGTATGCGGTCGGCTTTTCTTTAAAGGAAGAGAATCTGGAAGCCTTCAGGCAGCGGTTCTTCCAATTGGCAGCCGAACATATCATTCCGGAACAAATGATTCCTCAGTTGGATATTGACGCGATTCTGGATTTGAAAGAGATCACGCCCAAGTTCCTGAGTGACCTGAAGAAGATGAGTCCGTTTGGTCCTAACAACCAGAAACCGATCTTCTGTACATACGGTGTACAAGACTATGGAACCAGTAAGCTCGTCGGACGGGATCAGGAACATATCAAACTGGAGATTATTGACAGTAAAGCAGCCAGTGTGCCTATTCATGGAATTGCTTTCGGCATGAGCCAGTATAACGCACACATCAAGCTGATGAAGCCTTTCAACATCTGCTACACCATCGAAGAGAGCATTTACAACGGGAATGCTTCCTTCCAGCTGATGATTAAGGATATTAAGACCGAAACAAACTAAAGAAAAATTTCGTATGACATCGTTTCAAGAAGTACTGAAGAAGTACTGGGGATACGATTCCTTCAGACCGCTTCAGGAAGAGATTATTCAGTCCGTCTATGAGGGAAACGATACACTGGGATTGATGCCAACAGGTGGTGGCAAATCTATTACATTCCAGGTGCCGGCTTTGCTCATGGACGGTATTTGTATTGTTGTAACTCCACTGATCGCCTTGATGAAAGACCAGGTGGACAACCTGAAACGCATCGGGATCAAGGCGACTTCCGTTCATTCCGGGATGAGCCGGCAGGAGATTATCACCCAGCTTGAAAACTGCATCTTTGGTGAATACAAATTCCTGTATGTTTCTCCCGAACGGTTGAGTACTGAAATCTTCCTGGCCAAACTCCAGGCGATGAAGGTTAGTCTGCTGGTGATCGACGAGAGTCACTGTATTTCCCAATGGGGATATGATTTCCGTCCTTCGTATCTGAAGATTGCAGAGATCCGGAAGCAGTTGCCCGATGTCCCGGTGCTGGCTCTTACGGCTACTGCCACGCCGGAAGTAGTGGATGATATCCAAAACCGGTTGCTCTTTCAGAAGAAGTGCGTCTTTTCTAAAAGTTTCGCACGGAAAAACCTGGCTTATATCGTTCGGCAAACAGAAGATAAACTGCAGATGCTGGTGCACATCCTCAGCCGTGTGCCGGGAACGGCTATTGTTTATGTCCGCAACCGGAAAAAGACCAAAGAGGTGGCCGAGTACTTGCGTAAAGAAGGCTTCACGGCTGATTTCTTCCATGCCGGACTGAATCATGACGAGAAAGAAAGGAGACAGAATTTATGGAAGAACAACGAAATCCGCGTCATTGTCGCTACGAATGCCTTTGGTATGGGAATCGACAAGCCGGATGTACGTGTCGTGGTGCATCTGGATATGCCGGGGTCGCTCGAAGAATATTATCAGGAAGCCGGACGGGCCGGACGTGACGAGCGTAAGGCTTATGCGGTTGCTCTCTGCTCGCCAACTGATACGGCCCAGCTGAAGAAGCGTATCAGTGATGAATTTCCTCCCAAGGAATTTATTTACCGGGTGTACGAGGCACTGGGCAATTATTTCCAGATCGCTGTCGGCTATGGGCTGGATACGGTACACGACTTCATGCTGACCGATTTCTGCTCGGCTTTCAAACTGCCCGTCACACAGACGCACAGTGCCATCAAGTTGCTGGAGTTGGCAGGTTATCTGGAATATGTGGAAGAAGTGGATAATGCCTCCCGACTGATCTTTACTGCTACACGCGAAGAGTTGTACAGTTATCTGCGGCAGGACGAACTGACGGATGCTGTCATCAAGACGATTCTCCGGTCATACACGGGTTTGTTCGCCGATTATGTTTACATCAATGAGAGTCTGATTGCTACCCGTGCCGGTTGTACGCCCGACGAGGTGTATCATCTGCTGGTGGGACTTTCGAAATACCGCATTGTGAATTATGTCCCGCAGAAGAAGACACCGCTGATCATCTACCGGCAAGTCCGTGAAGAGCAGAAGTATCTGTCGATCCCCCGGTCGGCCTACGAAGAGAGGAAGGCGCGCAACGAGGCGCGTATCAGTAAGGTGTTGGAATACATTCACAACACGCATATTTGCCGGACTCGTATCTTACTGGGGTATTTCGGAGAGAAACAGGACAAGGATTGCGGCACGTGTGATGTTTGTCTGCAACGGCATAGCAGCGGATTGACCAACGCTGAGTTCCACACAATTCAGGGGGCTTTGGAAGAGCTACTCCGGCAAGGTCCGCTACCGGTTTCTGCTCTTTTGCAGTCAGTGGATTTCCCGCAAGAGAAGGTGTTGCAGGTGTTGCGTTTCCTGGCAGACAACGACGCGCATTTTCATTTGGAGGAAGGAGTTTGTCAATTGATAATTGACAATTGACGATTGACAATGCAATCCCCAAGTGTGTAGAGGCGCAGCGTGCTGCGCCTCCGGCAGGCGGTATTGCATATACGGCGGTTGAAGATAAAGAAATCTATTCTCTCCGTTTCCGCATAGGCTCTTGATACCGTCCGTTGGAGGCGCAGCACGCTGCGCCTCTACAGTTGTCAATCGTCAATTATCAATTGTCAATTCAAACGAAGTTTGTACGCCCTGTCTCCTATCCGGACGATGTAGATGCCAGGTTGCAGGCCGTGGTATTGCTTCAGGCCTATCTGCTCTTCATTCTTCACGACTGCGCCGCTCATGCTGACGATGATGACTTGCTCACGCTGCGGGGTCTGAACATACAACGAGCCATCCTTTGTATAGACTTTCACGCCCTCAATAGATTCGATACCCGTCGGGTCTTCCTTTTCTTCCGCACCTTCGGCTTTGATGTAGATATGGGTCCAGATGTTATTAATGGGGTATTCTCCGGGCTGCGTGCCTTCCTTCAATTCTTCCCAACCTCCGTAGTAGCTACGTTTGTAATAGACCTTGAAGTTATCGAAGGTATAGTTCACTGTGTCTTTCTTGACATAGACACTGACAGAACCGCCTTCGCGCACTACATTCTTGCTGGTGGAAACCTCTACCCCGTCGCACACGTCTTCTACATAGATGTTGTAGTAGCTGATGGGATCGGGCGGAGTGGGCTTGCTTATTTGAACCGTGAAGTCCACCGAACCCCGATACGTACCGTCATCGTATGTGGCGGTGATGGTGGTCGTGCCGGTGCCTTTGATCGTGAAGGCTTGACGACTGGTGGAATAGGAAACGGCCTTACTACGTAATGTTACGCGTTCTACCACATCTTCATTGGCTACACTCCATTTCCAGCTGTTTTCAGTCGGGGTGAGAACATTCCCTTCTGCTTTAACTACAGCAGTAAGGGTAAACTTATCCCGATCGGTGGTGAAGGAGAGGTTGGTTGAACCGGAGGCTTCGACTTCTACATATTCTCTGACTTGTACCACGCAGGTGGCTGTCTTGCCGCCGTCTGCCATAGCAGTAATAGTAGCATTACCCGCAGCCACAGCGGTTACGTTGCCGCTGGCATCCACCGCAGCCACTCCGGGTTTGTCGCTACTCCATGTCACCGTTTTGTTAGTGGCATCGCCCGGCTCTATCGTGGCAGTGAGGGTTTCGCTATCGCCGATGTAAAGGGGAAGTTCGGTCTTATCCAATGTTATGTTGGTGACAGAAAGACCAAAGACAGCCTGAACTTCCACATCCCCCGCAGGCATGGTGAATTTGTTATTCTGAATGGAGACAGTGCCGGAAACGACTTTCCACTCCACAAAGTAATACCCGCTGCTGGGGGTGGCAGTGAGGGTGATGGTTTCGCCTGCTGCCGCCGTGGTCTTGTCGGCGGTAGCTGTGCCGCCCTCTGCTGGGCTGACGGTGACTGTATAGAGCTTCTCAAACCGGGCGGTGAGAGTGCGGTCACCGGTGGCAGTGAAGATATAAGTGGCATCGGTACTTACAGTCTGGTCGCCTTCCACCCAATCCACAAAGCGGTAGCCCTCGCTGGCCGTGGCAGTGAGGGTGACTTCGCTGCTCTCCACAACTGTGGCCGAGGTGCCGCTGTCATTCACCTTTACGCTGCCCGCCCCCTCGGGAACAACAACGGCGGTGATGGTGTAGGTGGGCTTTGCATTGACCGTCACGGAGCAGGTGGCAGATTTCCCGCTACCATCAGCAGCGGTGGCGGTGATGGCGGTGCTGCCCACACTTACAGCGGTAACTTTACCGTTTGCGTCTACCGTGGCAACACCTGTATCGCTGCTCTCCCAGTTAATGGATTTATTGCTGGCGTTGTCCGGCGTGATGGTAGCGGTGAGGGTTCCTTCGTCGCCCACATCAAGGATCAGAGTATTAAGGGACAGCGATACGCCTGTAACTTTGTAGGTCACACTACCGCTTGGAGTCCCGTTTAAGGTGCCGCCGTTGACCGTCAGCTTACCGTTCGTGTCCAGAGAGGCCCCCTCCGGGATGGTCAGGCTCTCGCCCTCGCCAATCTCCAAATCCTCCTGCAAGGTCACACTTCCGTACACGGTGCCCTTGTTGCCGTCAAAAACGATGCCGCCTGAAGAATTATTGCCGTCTTCAATCCGGATATCAGTGCTGGAGTTCGTACTGATCCCGCCTTTGCCTCCGCTGGCTTTCACAATGGCGCTGTTGCTGACGGTCAGGCTGGGCTTCCCGGAGCCAGAAATGGCGCCACCAAAGGTATATCGGATGCCCGCACCGTCTTCGCTCTTGCCAGTCGCGGTCAGGCTGCCGCCATTCACCGTCAGCGATGCGTTTGATCCATCCTTGGCCCGCACCAGAACACCGTCGGAAGAGCTACTTGTGGTTGTGACCTCGGCATTTTCGATACTCAGTGTGGCATTGCCGTCGTTGCTCTGGACCAAGATTCCTGAATTAGCGGAGACGCTGGCAGTCAGACTGCCGTTGCCCATGATGGTCAGGCTGGCGTAGCCGGTAGTAGATGAATACACCCAAATTCCTAGGCTGACATCTTCTATTGTATTGTCGCCCTCCAACTGGATGGTCAACTCCGCATCGCCGTTCTGATTGAGTACGCCAATGGCCGCGCCAGAGATGAGAGAGTTGGGAGGGTTATTGCCATAGTCCAACGCCTTTTTAATGGTGGCATTGCGCAATGTCAGGATATTGTCTTCTGCGTCATAATGGATATAGTTGTTTGACGGTGTGCCTCCCTCGGTGGGTGGGGTGACATTTCCATCACTGTCCGTTGTCCAGTAGCCAGTGGTAGATATTTGCACACCACCTACATAAAGCACCTGTCCGCTCGGCGCAGCTGCCAGCGCCGTGACGGGCAGGAGCAGAAGCAGGATAAATAAAGTAAAGATTTTCCTCATATATTCTTGTTGTTTTGTTGTTTGTACATTCTATTAATAGTAGAGGCGTAGCGTGCTGCACCTCCAATGGCGGTATGCGCCTCAATGGCAACGGACCGAACAAACGGGGCGACAGGTATGAGCCTATCCTATTCTTTGCCGTGTTCCCCGGTCGCGCCTGCCGGAGGCGCAGCACGCTACGCCTCTACAGGTCTTCCCGACGACGCCGGTCTTCATTGTCCATTCTCAATTTTCAACGGTTTCGCCTTCTTCCGGCTTGTTGGACTTCTTTTGCGCCTGGCTCTGGGTGTAGCTTGTCTTGTGATTGGCAATCACGCGGTTCATCTCGTTGATGACCGAAACGACAAATTCCAGATCTTCGGGCGTAGCAGCCATGAGGGCAGCCGCCGAGATGAGGGTACACATGTTCTGATACACCGTGTCGGTCTTGCTCCGTGCATCCTTCAGGTTATCGCCCTCGGTCAGGGCGCGTTCGCTTGTCCGTTTGTTTTTAGCGGCGTCGAAGTTGTTGTTGGCTTCTTCCAGCTCGTCTACCGTAGCATCCAACCCCAGCGTCGTGACCGCCGCCGTGTTTTCTTCCTTTCGTAAATCCAGGATCAAACCCTTAATCAGAGAAGTTTCGGCATCGTCGGCCGCCCCTTGTGCCCCTTTGTAAGGACGGAGCACCACGTCGAGCTGCTGGGCAGCAGCCTTGACCGCAGCCTTCGAAGCCTTCAGGCCATTCGATACCATGTAGAACATGACCGACAGCAGGCGGTCGCGCTCGGCATCTTCCTCGTCCATCTTGATGGTATTAGTATTGGCGGAACTCTTTCTGTTCTGAGGTGAAACAAGGTAAAAATCACGAATCGGAGTGTACATGTGATCTACCACCGTTGGCAGATTTTCAGTACCGGATCACATGTGATTTCCCTTTGAGAATAGATTTTTGGTATCAGATCAGGTGTGATCTGGCCTTGTCAATGAATTTTTGGTCCCAGATCACTGGTGATTTCGTCTGTTTTCAGATTTTCGGTCCTTGATCACTAGTGATTTTCTTCTGCAAATGGATTTTCGGTGGCAGATCACATGTGATCTTGCACTGAAAATATTTTTTCGGTCTCCGATCACATGTGAGCGACCACTGCGAAAGATTTCGCACTCAAAATCACAGGTGATCTACGACTAAAACGGAATTGTTTAACACAAAAAAGGAATGACTATGAATGTATTTCCTGCAATCGAAGGTAGTTCATGCTATCGCTACAACAACGCCTTGCATATGAGTTTCCACGACCACATGCACCAGGTGTTTGCCGGCTATTTGGAGGACTACCTGACGAAACTCAATTTGACGCAGGCCATAGTAGATGAGTATGGGGACGATGTGGAGGTCGAACAAGACCTCAACAGAAAGAGTTCCGCCAAGACAACAGTTCTCTTTTCCTATTGAGAAGTATGGCAAATTAAATAAAAATAATTGAAAGTACAGGTATAGGAAGAGTTGATTTTGGTATTGGATTTGGTGTTCGTATCTGTTCTTTTGGCTTGATGCAGACTGTGTACGTTCTTTTGCCTTGATGCAAAAGAACCAAAAGATCAAGTTCGTATTCGTTCTTTTCTCTTGAAAGAAAAGAACCAAAAGTTCAAGGCTGCGTCTGCTGAGCTACTCCGTCTCTTCGTTTCGCTGTGCGCGCCGCAAACTCGCTGCGCTCAGACAGCGACGCTCCGGCCGCTCCACTTCGTTCCTCCGCTTAACGCTCACCAGAACGAGGCCGAAACAATTGATAATTGAGAATTGACAATGGACAATTTTTTCCATCTTCCATTTATCAATGGAACAGGCTCCGCGACGGTAGAGGCGCAGCGCTGCTGCGCCTCATAACGACGCTCTACATATTCAAATAACAATCAATAAAATAACGAATGAATTTATTGTGTTATTTGTTGTTTTATCCTTTCACGCTGGATGGAGGCGCAGCACGCTGCGCCTCTACTCGCATTCCCTATATCCGATGAGGGATTAATATTCTCGTAAAACCCGTACCGAATGGAAGCCTATTATTGGCAATTCTCCTTGATCAGCTTATCGGCTACCGGATCACCCAGCTCTTTGGCTTTGTTGAGAGCCTCGCAGGCAGCATCCTTCTTTTCGGTGCGGAGGAAGCAAACCCCACGCAGACGGTAGCAGGCTGCAAAGTCGGGAGCCAGTGTCAAGGCCTTGTCGATACTCTGCAAAGCCTCGGCATACTTCTTCTGGCGAATAAAGATCGAAGCCTCTTCGGCCAGATACATCGGGCTTTTGGCGTTGATGGCCATCGCCTGACGGATATCCTGCAAGGCACCTTCCAGATCTCCCTGGCGGAACTTGGCCTGTTCGCGCAGGTAATAGAACGAATCGTCTACCCGTCCGCCTACTACCTTATAATATAAGTCATAGTCGGCCACCGCCTGTTCATACTGCATCAACTTCAGCCGCCAGTCGATACGCTCGAGGATGTAAGGCGCCATTTCCGGATTCATCGACTCGCCATAACAAGCGATCGTACTATCGAGCAGCTGGATGACCTCGCCGATATTCACGCCACCCTGCTTGGACGACTTCGATTTGGCAGCCATATACCACGAGCTGGCATTGGCCGCGTCGCTCTGGTTGACAATCATGTATTCCTGATACGCCTCGTCATATTTTCCCTGATTGAAATACATTTCCCCCTGAAGCTGGTGATACACCGGATTATTCTCGGCCGTCATGGCCTCCGTCAGTCGGTTCTGTGCATGCTCGACCGTCCAGTCCGTATCCTTCAAGGTAGAATCAGAAAGGGCCACACTGTAAATCAGCTGCGCCTCACTATAAAGCACGTCACTTTTCTTTTCGGCCAGATCGAGCGCCTGCTTCATATCTGCCCGGGCTTTCTCGAGATACTGCAACTGTCCGGCCCGGTCGTTGGCCAAATCGGTCCGGTGATAGGCATAATGCGAAGCCCGGCGGATATAACTCTCCGACCAGTCGGGGAAAGCCGCCACAAAATCATTCAGTGTATTCAGATACGTTTGGGCATCCTGCGAATTACCCATCAAGAACAAAGCAATCTGCGCCTGCTCCCGATCGGCAGGCCATGCCTTCTTGATCCCGATGGCCGTGTAGGTAGAACTCAGCATATCCATCGTAGAGATCTGCAGGCTCTCGGCATAAGCTGCCGATACCGCATACGAAACCTCTTTCTTACCCGAAGCATCCTCTTGCGCCAAGCCGAATACTTCGCCCTCTTCGTTCAACACAGGCGCATTCACCCAGCTTACCTCGAGCGGGAAAGACAATTTATAGTAATGATAAACATCTTTCAGCTTGGTCACCTCTTCCACCTTACCCGTAGCGAAGGTCTTTACCTTGTCTGCCGTATAAGGTTGCAGATAAACCGGCGCACCCACAGCCAAGGGAGCGGCTGCCATCTTCAGGAAGCTCACCTTCTTGGGCACTTCCACCTGTAGCTTGATCACGTCATACAATTCGTCGGCCGCCAGTACCGTCGATACCTCGTAGGTCTTTCCGCCTCCGTCAGTAACCGTCGCCTTGTAAGCCCCGTTGAAGAGCGAATAAGCCGAGAGCAACTTTCCGTCTTCCGAAATAAAGAAGCCGGTACCTGTATGCAAGGTCGTACCATCTTCCTTGTATGTAGTAATCTTCGCGATCGCCTTTTTCTGTTTTTCCATCCATTTAGGCGCCTTCTGCTGGGCAAAGAGTGAAAGACACACACATGCCAGCCATCCTAACAATAGTAATCTTTTCATGATATTTTCATTATATTTAGTCGTTTAATCTTCTAATTCTTCTCCGTCGGGTGTATGCAGGATAAACGTGGTTGCCCCGATCGTCACGACAGCCCCGTCACCGATACGGACCACCTCCCGGTCGCCCAGCAATTCACTCCGCAGGAACGTACCCGTCAAGCTGGGGAAATCGCGCAAGGTATAGCAGAACTTGCCTGCGGCATCCTGCTTGACATGAATCACACAATGCTTGCGCCCCATACTCGGATCGCTGGTAATGATCGGGACATCCACACCATCGGTATCTTTGTTGCGGCGGCCGATCACATTATCGCCCAACACCAAGGGCAAATCCTGCTTAAAAGCAAAGGCATTCTCGATAACCGTAATAAAGCCACACGAGAAATCGGGCTCCTTTACTTCCTTCTCCAAACCAGACTTCGAGCGGACCACCTTCCGCCCAATCTTAATCTTGAACTGTGATGCACATTGCGGACAGACAAACGCCACCACTTTTCCTTCTTCGTATTTGGTTTCATCAAAAGCGATCTGATGATCACACTTCGGGCAAAAAACTCTTTTCATATCTGTATCTATTTTCCAGCTGCAAAGATAAACCAAGCCACCCATAGAACAAAACAAACACCCGACAGAAAGCCATTCCCGGCAACAATCCTTCAGAAAATTTGGAGAAAGAAACAGGTTATCGTAATTTTACGGAGTTTGAATCTTTTATACTTACATAACCTATGAATCTAACGGATACAACACTTTCGCCCATCCGAAAAGGGATTGTCGGCGTACAATTCCTCTTCGTGGCTTTCGGAGCCACCGTACTGGTACCCTTGTTGGTCGGCCTCGACCCATCGACAGCCCTATTTACCGCCGGAATCGGGACATTGATCTTCCACCTGGTAAGTAAAGGGAAAGTGCCCATCTTCCTGGGCAGCAGCTTTGCCTTCATCGCCCCCATCATCAAGGCCACCGAATTATACGGCCTTTCAGGAACCCTTTTCGGACTGACCGGAGTAGGATTGGTCTATTTCGCCATGAGTGCCCTGGTCAAATGGCAGGGCCTATCGGTCATCAACCGCATCTTCCCGCCGGTTGTAATCGGTCCCGTCATCATCCTCATTGGTATAACCCTGGCAGGCACAGGCGTCCAGATGGCCGAAGAGAATTGGGTGCTGGCCCTGATCTCGCTGGCCACAGCCGTTATTGTATCCTTGAAAGCCAAAGGCCTGCTCAAGCTGATCCCCATCTTCTGCGGAATTGGAGTCGGTTATCTGGCTGCCCTATTCTTCTATGAAGTCGATCTGAGCGGCGTACGCGAAGCTGCCTGGTTCAAACTGCCGAAGTTCGTACATCCCACCTTCTCGTGGGAAGCCTTTGTCTTCATGCTTCCCGTAGCCATTGCCCCCGTGATTGAGCACATCGGGAATATCTATGTAGTCAATACGGTAGCCAACAAAGACTTCGTGAAAGATCCTGGCCTTCACCGTACCCTGCTGGGCGACGGAATTGCGTGTATGATAGCCGGAGTTCTAGGTGGACCTCCTGTTACTACTTATGCCGAAGTAACCGGAGCCATGTCTATCACCAAAGTGACACATCCGCAAGTGATACGCATTGCGGCTGTAACCGCCATTCTATTCTCTTTGGTCGGGAAAATCAGCGCCCTCTTAAAATCCATTCCCAATGCCGTACTGGGAGGCATCATGCTACTGATCTTCGGCACCATTGCCACAGCCGGTGTAACCAACATGTTACAGCACAAGGTAGATCTGACGAATACCAGAAACATCATCATCTTCTCCCTGACGCTGACCATCGGTATAGGAGGCGCCACTTTCTCCTGGGGCGAATTATCGCTATCCGGAATCGGGCTTGCCGCCATCGTGGGAGTTGTGCTTAATCTGATTTTGCCGAAAGACAAGAATGCTTAATTCATAATAGCGGGGAATCGAGATATTACTCCCTCATAATTACATACGGAAAACAAAGGAAGCTATCAATACAAAAATTTCTGGAAAGCTTAGGATTTAGGAACCTGAGACTTTCCAGAAATTTCATTGAAGAGAATACTATAATCAGAATCTATATGCTTATTTCTTTCCGATCCACGTCAACCGGTGCCAAATAGTTTCCAGCGGACCCCGACGGAAATGACGGAACCACCAATGAGCAAATGCCACCTGCAGCACAAGGAAAACAATTCCAATCAGCAGACTATAAGTCGTCCCGCAAACCAAATGCAGTTCCAGTCCGTAACCGAAATACAAGAAACTGCCAATCAGGGATTGCGTGACGTAATCCGTCAGACTCATCTTCCCGTACGGAACCAGAATCTTCTGAACCTTACCTTCATTCACCCAATAGAGCAACAGAAATCCTGAAACAATCAGCAACATTCCAGCCAGGTTGTACCACGAATCCCAAATCGTTCGCATCGACGACTTCAAGAACGGATTCTCTATCTGCGAATAAATAAAGTCTTTCAGATAATAAAGGACCACAGCCGACGGCAAAGCCAAAAAGGCAACGCGTTGCCAGAAAGCAGCTACTCGTTCACGATTCTCACCGGCATATACGAACAAGCCTTTTCTTCCCAACAGCATACCCAGCATAAACAAAGAGGCTGTCTGGAATACCCTGCCATGAGACCACGCCCAGTTCAAGCTAGCCAACTGCCCCGTGACAAAGTTCGCTTTCAGCATTTCCCAAAAGGAATGTCCTCCTAATTGAGGATACACATCACCCAGCGAGAAATAAGTCTGTTGCGGATTCGCATCCGGCACCAGACACGCATAAATCACTTTTATCCACTCCAACGGCTGCAACATCAGAATCAAAGCAATCCATGCCACAGTCCGATCCTTCAAATGCCGCACAGGAACCAAGACAAAACCTATCAAGGCATACAGAACCAATATCTCACCCGGGAAAAAGATGGCATTTACAAAACCGAACAGCAACAGCAATACGAGCCGCCACATATAGCGATTCCGAAAATCTTCCCCTCTCATCTCACAATTATGATGCTGCAAATAGAAGGTAAAGCCAAAAAGTAAGGCAAAAATCGCATACGACTTTCCTGCAAAAGCAAAGAAAAGCATATCCCACAGATGAGTATCCAAGCTAGACAAAAAAGGCGAAGCAGTTTCAGGGAAAGAATAAAAGTTGAAATGCTCTATGTTATGCAGTAAAATGATCGCCATCACAGCAAATCCACGCAAGGCATCAACAGCCCATACTCTTTCTTTGGAACGAATCGTTTCAGTCATAGTCCTTTCGTTTTGAGTTGTCAGACGTCTCTCCTACGAAAATCATTTAACAACCGAGATAGATGAAATCATGCCAAAGTTCTTGTTGTCGTTTACTTCCCAAACGATTTTTCCGTTCTTGTCGATCTCCATTAATTGAGGAATATTCTTGGAAGCAACGCTCGGATCATGACCTTGCCAATTACAGATATACAAACCGCCATCTTTAGTCGGCAACAGTTGAGCTACAAAACAGAATTCAACGCCTTCGATATCTCCTGAATTGACCGTGCGCAAAATTTCACCACTTTCCAAATTAAATTCTACATAACGATGTGAATCACCGCAAGCGCCTACATAATTTCCATTAGCCAGTTTGCTGACACAATACATATTACCCGGCATCTTGATGGTACGCAGCAAATTCCCTTCTACATCGATTACCCGTACATCAGCAGTTTCAAACAAAGGAACCAGATAGTTTCCATCTTTATCTACATTCACATGGCGGAATTGAGCATGAGGCACTTCAATACCTGTTTCGTAGGCAGTCTCACGAATAATTTCTCCCTTCGGACTAACTTCGAATATTTTAGCCGGATGACCACATTCAGCTACCAGATAATTTCCGTTATCCAATACACGGGCTGTCTGAAATTCAGAACCTGCATCAGCCGGAATATTCCATAATTCCTCACCTTGCTTGTTGATCAGCTTAACACCTTTGGCATACGAAAACAGAATATTTCCATCAGGCGTCCAGCTAGCTGAATTACATTCCCAGCCTTTTTCCAACGGATGTTCCCACTCTACTTTCTTGGTTTCTTTATCAATAATGACAATTTTATTCCAACCAGAACCGGCTAACAATAATTTTTCACTCTTCTGCCCGCATGAGAACAATCCCAACATCATACAAGCCATACACAGATAAGTAAATATTGATTTCATAATAAATATACAGTTAGTAAAAAAGCTGACAGAATCTGATATTACGTCCGAATAACGGACTGAAACAGATTCTATCAGCTTACTCGATATAAATAAATTTATTTAGACAGATCTTGATACATTTCGTATCCCTGTTCAGCAGTAATACCATCATGTACAACTGCATGAACTGCTTGAATCATAGCCAGCGGATGTTCGCTCTGGAATACGTTACGTCCCATATCTACACCACAAGCACCATCCTGAACGGCTTTATAGCAAAGCTGCAAAGCATCTAATTCGGGCACTTTCTTACCTCCGGCGATTACAATAGGAACCGGACAAGTTGCAGCTACACGTTCAAAGCCATCGCAATAATATGTCTTCACAATAGCAGCACCATTTTCAGCACACATACGTGAAGCCAATGCGAAATAACGAGCATCGCGAGCCATCTGTTTTCCTACAGCAGTTACACCCATTACAGGAATACCATAGCGATTACCCAAATCTACAGCTTTTACCAAATTAGCAGCAGTAACAGCTTCACGTTCTTCGTCACCGGCAGCAAACATAACAGCCATAGCTGAAGCATTCAAGCGGATAGCATCTTCTACGTCGATCAGAACGTTACGGTTCAATTCTGTCAAGATAGAAGAACCTGCATCTGAACGCAAACAAATCGGTTTGTTTGTAGCGGCAGGAATAGAAGATTGCAAAATACCACGTGTACACATCAAGCAGTCAGCATACTGGGTAAGCGGAACAATGCTCAAGTCGATACGTTCCAAACCAGAAGTCGGTCCCATAATAAAACCATGGTCAAAAGCCAATAAAACAGCTTTACCGGTCTTCGGATTGAAAATACGGCTTAAACGGTCTTTCATACCCCATGAAAGATTAGCTGCACCTTTTACGTGAAAGTTTTCTACAGACTGTGCCTGATCGAATCCAAAATTGCTGGCTTCTCTGAAGCCTTCCATATCTGGCATAATTTTCTCTTTTTTATTCGTTAAACAATTATCTATTTAAGGTCAAAGTAACCAGCAGAGAATTTCTACCAGTTACTTTGACATTTTTCATATTATCCAATTTCTGCGAAAGAAGCAAACATGCAGCTCCAAGAAGCAGCACCACTATCCATATAGCCAACAGAACGTTCACCATAATTACGGGCACGTCCGAAATTAGCTTTCAACTGAATAGTTGATTCAGCTCCAGCCAAAGCTGCCTTTGCACCAGCCTGAAGCACTTCCTTTATATCGTTAGAAGGACAATTCTGGATGGCTTCGACAGCAGGGATCAAAGCATCCATCATGGTCTTATCTCCCACTTGTGCACTGGTTTGTTGTTTTACATTTGCCAAACCACCGGCAAACATTTTCTTAACACCTTCAGCATCCAATTCTGTACCTTCAGCACAATCGCTCATGCCTAAGAACAAAGCACCCAGTAACGTACTGGTTGAACCACTTACTTCAAGCATCACGTTCATACCCATGTCCATCAGCATAGACTTGAATTCTGTTCCTTGCTGTGCAGAACGGACGATGCAAGACAGAGCTGTTACAATAGCAGTTCCGTGATCGCCATCACCAATTACGGCATCCAGCTTGGAGAATTCTTCTTCACGTGCTTTAATATTTTCCAAGGCTTTGTTCATCATTGCCTTGAAATCAGCAATTGTCAGTTTATCCATACTATTTATTTACCAATTGTAGTCCAATACGGAGCATTTGACTGTTTATTCAAATAAGCGATGTGATCATCGTCCAGCAAAGCCATGATCATCTGGAATCCGGCCTGTTCCTGTACAGTCAGGATTTCCTGGATACGGCTGCAAGCAACTGTAATGCCACGGCTTTCCAATTCACGATATGCCTTACGGAAAACAATATTCAATTCCATGTGAGTAGTAGCACCTACACCGTTAATGATCAACAAGGCTTTGCTTCCGGCTGCCGGTTTCAATTGCTGGCATAACAAATTAACCATTTCAGCAGCAGTAGCATCTGCAGAAACCAAAGGCTTCTGACCGCCACCACCTTCACCGTGCTGTCCCATTCCGATTTCCATCACACCTGCAGGCAGATCTGTAATAGTAGCACCATTCTGCGGATGTGTACATGCACGCATAGCAACAGCCAATGTAGCACAATGTTTATTATATCGTTCTCCGATTTCTACCAATTCGTCCAAAGACTTTCCTTCTTCTGATGCTGCACCCAGAATCTTATACAAAGGAACACAACCAGCCAAACCACGACGGTCTTTGTCATCAGCACCAATACCAGCACTGATATCATCATGAGTTACAATCTGCTTAACTTTGATACCTACACGAGCAGCCAACTGACAAGCCATATTGGCACTCATGATATCACCTGAGTGGTTCAATACAACCAACAAGATACCAGCTTCACGTTTCATTAATTGCAAAGCCTGGAACAAACGTTGAGCTCCCGGAGCAGCGAAAATATCACCTACAACTGAGCAGTCCAACATACCTTCGCCTACAAAACCACTCAAAGCGGGTTCGTGACCAGAACCACCTAATGTTACGATAGCAACTTTATCTTCACTCTTCGGATGTGTACGAACTACGATATTCTCAGCGGCCAACTTTACCTGATCAGGATAAGCCAATACATAACCTTCCAGCAGTTCTTGTGTGATATGCTGCGGATCATTGATGAATTTTGTCATAATTTCAGCCATAACATTCAATTTTTAGGGTTTATTACTTGATTTCCATTAACTCAATAGCGATACCTTCTTCTTCGATGAAAGCAATTGTCAGGTGTTCATCGCAAACAGCCGGACCAAAAATTACTTTTTGTCCTTTCAACGCTTCTTCCAATGATGGAACTTGATAAGCGATATGTGCTGTTGTCAAAACTTTTTCTGGCAATGGACTTTCTCCTGATTCCAGATAGATAAACTCTATTTTGTTAGCACTCTTACTGAAGTCTGTCAACCAGACATTCAAACCTTCGTTATACATGGCACCTTCCGGTTTGTAATTTACCGGAACACCAAAATGATTTAACGTTCTCATAGCATTAGCTGTTTTTAATTATTTGACATAAAAAAATTATTCTACTTCTTGATTTTCGTTCGACAATTTAGAACGATATTTCCAATAAGCGATTGCCGAAATAACGACTATCACTGCAAGGGAAACAAATATATAAATAAATATTCCGTGTACCTGGTCATTCTCTCCGTAAGAATGCATTCCACTCAGGAAATAGTTCACGCCGAAGAATGTCATCAGTACCGAGCAAAAAGCCATAACAGATAAGAAGTTAAAAGACCAGGCATTATACCATCTCCGGACTAACCGCAAGTGTTCTACCAACGCATAGACAATCATGGTAATCAAAGCCCACGTTTCTTTTGGATCCCAACCCCAATAACGTCCCCACGATTCGTTGGCCCAAACGGCTCCTAAGAATGTTCCGATCGTCATCAATGCGAGACCTATCAGCATGGCCATTTCGTTTACGATGGTCAATTCCCGTATCCGTGTTTGCAACATTCCTTGATTTTTGTCACTTGCCAGCGTCATAACCACCATATTAGTAATTCCCAGCAAACAACAGATACCGAAGAAACCATAAGCAGCCACAATAACTGCCACATGAAACATCAACCACGGAGATTTCAACACAGGAACTAACGGACTAATTTCCGGATCCATCCAGTTCAGACCTGAAACGAACAGGATGATTCCTCCGAATAAAGTTGCCAAAGCCATCGTTATCCGACTGCGACGGACAAACATCAAACCGGCGGCAACCGTAGCCCAGGCAACATACACCATCGTCTCGTACGAATTACTCCATGGTGCATAGCCGGCTATATACCAACGGACTCCCATTCCGTATGTATGGAATCCAAAAACAGCAACAACCAATCCCAGCAGCAGCCAGAAAAGCCAATTCAATTTCCGGAGGTCATTAAACATAGCTGCAAATGCTAGTACCAGCAATAATCCTCCAGCAATCAGATAGCCAATCTTGCACTGACGGAAAATATTCATCTGATTATATTTGATTTCTGCCTGCATCTTCTTGGGGCTTATGTCGAGACCTTGACTTTTAGCCTGCTGATAAGTCTCAATCATTCCCAATACTTCATCAGCTTTGCTCCAGTCTTGTGTTTTCAAAGCAGACTGGACTTCTCCCAAATACCACAAGAAAATCCGAGAGACAAACAACGAATCCTTTCCACTATAAACAGAAAGATCATCACCCGGCGCATACCATTTATGATTCGGATCGCCTTCCTTCGGGAATATATGTATCCGCTGGTAATTGAACACCTGATGCAAGATATTGACTTGTTCGTCCAATTTCATTAAATCCTTATCAAAGCGGGTCCGCTGATTCGGCATCTTTTCATAAGCCTTTTCGATATCTTCCTGAAACTTGTAAGCCCCATCCGTATTAAACACCTGCAAATAGGAACAGGCCTTTTCAGGCAAATCAAAATGGGCGGATATCTCTTTATTCGACACACTGATTAATGGAACCCGCATCCACATATCCGGCATCGCCAATAAACTTAGCAGGAACTGGTCGGAATTCAATTTACCAAATGTATCTTCCTTATGCAATTTTCTCAAAACTTCCGACGAGAAGGTGTTCATCGGAATCATTCGTCCGTTTTCCGACTGTACAGGCAATGCGCCAAAAGCTGCCGCATGCTTGGGACTAACCACCAATTGCTGTACAACGGAATTCAAATCCATCGTCTTTTCGTCTGCCTTCATACTAGCTGAAAAACTCAGCATACCGATCATGATCAACGTGGAAACACCCACCGAACGCATCTTCTTCAACTGACGGCTTAAATGCATAAAACGGGAATTACGGCCCAAAATACAAATGACCAATCCCAAAGCCAGCAGGAAATATCCTGTATAAGTAATGTTCCGGCCGATCACATCCCGGTTGACAGACAAGATCGTCCCATGCTCATCCTTATCATAAGAAGCCTGGAAGAATCTATATCCTTTAACATCCAGAACATTATTCATAAAAATCAGTTCACGACGCGTTTCGCCATCTACATGAACCAGTACCTCACTCTCGAAAGAAGAAGGACTTGCGGAACCCGGATACCGGGTTAAAGTAAACTTGACCAATTCTACATCAAAAGGCAGTGTATGAAAATAAGTCTTATCTCCTGCACGGACGGCAATCTGATTGCTAGACTCGCCTTCACGCAAATGTAACAGTCCTTCTTCGCTGAATACATGCGAGCACATAGCTCCGCCCAAAATAACGATGAAAGCCAGGTGTGTCAACAACGCGCCCCAGCTCTTCCGGCTTATCAATTGATATTTCCAAGTCATGGCTACGAAATTAACAACCATCAGGAATTGCCAGAAAATAAATATCGGGGAATAATACACCCAAACCTTTGCCGTTTCAGTTCCAAGCTGTTTTTCGATAAAAGTCGCAGCGGCCAATCCGCAAGCATAAACAATCATCAGCAACAAACAAGTAACCGGAGATGATAAAAACTTTAGAATATTCGGTTTCATATACATCATTAACATAGAACCTGTCATCCCTTAAGGGAAAACATCTGACACACTAACTTTCCTTCGGCCGAAGGAAAGGTTTCCTCCGTACGGAGGAAGAGTATCCTCCGACCGGAGGAAAGTGTTCCTGCGGTCGGAGGAAAGACAATTCCCAATAAGGAACGTCTTAGATATTCATTAGGGAAACATCAAAAGTTCCCCAATTTTACCTTAATCTTCAATAATTACACGGAAACCAACATTGAATATCGGCTGCCAAGGATAGAATGCCTTACGACTATGAGCAGTTGAATACTTCGGACGTTCAACCCAAGAACCACCACGAACAACTTTATATTCGGATGTTTCTTTCGAATTCTCTTTGTAAGGATAAGAAACGTAATCAGAACGAGTCCACTCACCAACATTACCGTGCATGTTATACAATCCGAATGGATTTGCTTCATATTTCTTACCACCTACCTGAATCAGACTACCGTCATTTACGCTTTCTTCTTTCGGCAAGAAAGTATAATACTTATACCAGAAGCTAGTCTTCGGCATCGGCTGCGGGTCGATACCACTTACAGCCAACAAGTTGGTTGTTTCGTCAGCCATATTCTCCTTCTTTCCGAAATCAGCATTCATATCACCGTACCAGAAGTCCTGATCGCTACCAGCACGACAAGCCCATTCCCATTGAGCTTCGGTCGGTAATGTAATATTCAAGCCCGTCTTTTCGCTCAACTGCTTACAGAATGCCATTGCATCATTATAGCTTACGCGAATTACCGGTTGATCCGGATCATTAGCCACATATCCCGGATAAACGTGGTCTTTCCACTGCTGATCCATATGACGGCTGTCATGATCTGGGAAGAATACATTATACTGCTGGTTGGTTACTTCCAATTCACCCATCCAGAATGATTTAGCGATCTTCACTTTTGCAGTAGGACGAGCATCCGGTTCACCATGATAACTACCCATTACAAACTGACCGGCAGGAATACGAACAAAGGCCATCTTAATACCCGGCGCCAATTCAATTTCCATACGAGTTTGTTTCTCGTCTGCCAACATTTCCTTAATAGCATCGGCATTGAACGGCCAACCTTTAGCCTTCAGTGTCTTTTCCTTTACAGGAGCTTCCTTTTCAGGCATAACCGGAGTGATCGGGCCTTTAGCCTTCAGATAGGCAGCATAGTCGGCAATTTCCTTTTTCCAATCTACGCCTGAGCCACCGGCATACTTGTTGTTCAATTCAATACGACGTTCAATCTGGTCAAATCCCTGATAAGGAATAATATTCTTACCAAGCACATTGGCATTGAAATAACCCTTATCCGGAGCATTATAATCAATCCAGTTATACAAAGTTTTCCATTCAGCATCCGTCAGTTTCACATTATGGTGACCTTTCTTCAACAAGCGAACCAATTCACTTGTATTCTGATAATATTCGTACGGGAACAATACCAGCATATCACCTTCACCACCCTGACGATGTACATACGGATGTAAGTTCAGATAAGAAGGACCATAACCTAACTTATCCTTTTCGCCGGCACGCAAGTCGAAGGCCTTACCCTGGCCATTATGGCAAGCGATACAAGCACGATCCAAGATAGGCTGGATTTCCAAATCGAATGTAAACGAACGAACACCACCTTCCGGAGCTTTCAGTTTAGCAGCTGCTTTCTGAGAAGCGATCACACGTTTCGGAATAGCGATTTCATTCTGATCCTCATGACAACCTACGCAAGAAACAACTTCACCCGGCTGACCAGTCAACCAACTACGCATCCACTGGATAGCGGCACCATCTTTATCAAGAGGCTGGATAGAAATAGGTGTATTGGCCGGAATCTTAAAGATAACAGAACCGTCTTCTTCAACCGGAACTGTACCTAACAGACGTTTAATATCCCAACCACTCTGGATACCATGCCAATTATGGTCAGATTGAGTCTTCACGTATGCATATTCATAAGCATGGATACGAAGTTCCTTCACTGTACCACGCGGAACATTCTTCAAACCTTCACCTGCATAAATATCCTGAATGAAGACAGTAGCTTCTTTATCATTCAATTTCACACGGTCCGGAATACTTGGCGGTGTAACAGACTTACGAACTGGAATCGGACTGATGAAACCTTCACCTTCTGCCTGATATACACAAGTAACGTTATCATAAATATCCACCAGATAAAGTCCCCACAAATCATTAGAAGACAACTTAGCAGATACCAAGAAATACTTATCGTTCAATGGCATCGGCTTTACAAACTGCGGCCAAACACCATTTACCAATTCATCTTTGATTAACTCCTGAATAGGACGGTTACGATGAGGTATTTCCTGAGTCATACCGGCTGCTCCTTTACGAGCTTTTGACGGATCAAATAAGATCAAACGACCTGAACGGGCAATACCATGGTGACCTGAGATAATACCGACAAATGCAGAAGGATGACCAGGCAATGGCTGAACATCAAATGTACTGTTCGGGAACATAGAACCACTACCGAACAATGCCTTCTGTTCTGTACCATCCGGATTCATATGCATCACAATACGAGAATAATAGTGTGTCAAGTCTGTATATTCCCAACGAGTGTACATAACTTTACCGTTAGCCATAATGGTCGGATTCCAGTTAGCGTCCTGATCGAATGTGATACGACGCATACTTTTATCCTTCGGATTATATAAAACCATATTACCAACAGGGTCATCTCCACTTACACAAGGCACACCTTGATAACCAATGTTTGAAATACCAATGATTCGTCCATCTGGCAAATATGTACCATCATAGAATTCCAAATCAGGTTCTTTCATTTCAATCATCGGATGATAACCAGTTCCGTCTAACTTGACTTCATGGATATTCCAACGTTTATCCGGCATTGTCTGCGTAAACATCACGCGATCTCCATCCCAATGAAGTTTCAAGTCAGCAATAGAAGATGAATGATCCGGTTTATAAACCTGACGCATCTGAACGTCACCACGCAAATTGGTCAATTCAACAATTTCAGAATCGAAACCTTCACGACGAGCTGATTCCTGATTACTCCAGTTATTAGCCTGTGTTCCCAAATCCGGAGCCATAGCCTGACGAGCTTTCGCCCCTAATTTAAAACGAGTAGCAACAATCTTATCGCCATCAAGCAAGGTATTTCCTAACAAAATAGCACGCTTGTTAGCCAATGCTTTTTTCGCATCAGCCATCACCTGCGCATCTCCTTTATAAATACCAGAAAAGCCTTTCTTGTTTAATTCAATCAATTCGTTGAGCAGAGGTTCATACTTAGCGACATCATAACCTTTCTGTCTCTTCATGTCGGCAAATGCCAGCTTAACAGCCTCAACATTCAACCATTCCAATTCGTCTTGAAGAGCAGCTACTGCCTGTATCTGTTCCAGCAAAGACAGATATTTATGAATCTGAGTATTCACATCCGATTCATTTGCAATCTGCTTAGCGGCTTCTGTAAAGTATGCCTTATCTTTCAAATGAGAAAGAGCATTCTCAACAGCTTGTTTCTCTACTGAAGCGTCGGCTGTGATCAACCAAGTATCCAAACCGTCCAATACTGAACCCAACATGGCTATTTCTTTCGGATACTGAGCGTTCAATTCCTCTCCTACCTTACTCGGCATAACATTCAACGCCTGGAAAAAAACGCTACCGCCCTGAGATGTATCATCAATTCCGACTTCTGCTTCAAAACGGACATATTCACCATTCAGAGGATAAACCAATGTTCCATTAGCATGACAGAAAACTCCATGCTTATATTCTTTTCCAGCAATAAAGATTTCGTGATCATATGCATTGGTATTCATTTTGGGTTTTGCCCAACCAGCAACACCATATTCATAAGGAATCTGATCCAACCAAACGGCTGTTCCATCAGCTTTGATCAAACGAGCATTTGCCCATACAGCCTGATCATAGTCTGTTCCATCAGGACCACCCGCCGTAACCAATACAAGTTTATCTAAGCCTTTCACATCCACAGTAAATGGCTGAGCCTTCTGCTTATGCTTCATCCACTGCGAAATAACAGGCATGCCTGCCTTCTTCAGCTTCTCTTGTAATTCGGTTTTTGCCTTAACGGATGCATCTATCCAATTATCAACTTTCTTTTGCTTCGGGCCAGCCCAAGCCAGTGTAGATGTTGATAAAAGAACAGATACTATTAGTTGATATTTGTTCATGTTATTCAATTATTCAGTTATGCAATTAATCTTACTAGAGACTAGCATAGTATTTTGTTCTATACAACCACACTGGGCTGTATAGAACAAAATCAAGAGAGATTATAATGCGGCTTTCGTATTTGTGAAACGCAAACCATCATTATCATGGTAACAAGCCCATTCATCAACAATAGCACCTTCAGGTCCAGCCATCATGAAATGGAATGTTCCCAACTCTTTCAGACGCAATACATCACCCACTTTCTGAACAACAAAATTCTTACTCTTAATCGGGCCATGAGTAGCAGGAATAGCAGGAGCATTAGGAGTTTCATCTCCAACCTCAGAGAAATTATAAACCCAACCTTTTTCTACCATCCATGATTCATGCTTTGCAGGGAATTTTGTTTTAACGTGAGCATGTTCAGGAATCATCTGGCCTGGCAATAAATAAATGGCATGTGCAAAATAGCCATATTCCGGATCATTCACCCAGAAAATACCACCCATACCAACATTTTCGAAATCACCCAAACCAAAGTCAGTTACCCACATGTCTTTTGCCATAAGTTCTGTGAAAGGAACTCCATAAAATGCAAACATGTCTTTCATTGCTTCCATAGCAACATCTTGCTGGAATTTGCCGTCTTTATAGAAATCGGCATTTGTGTACTTCTTAGAATAAGTCATAGCTTTATTATTTTTAATATCAACTTGATTGTTCTCAGTCGTAGCATCTTGTGTCTTAGATGCGGTATTTGCTGATTGATTAGAACATGCAACCATAGAAGATAAACCTATAGCTGCCACCATTAATTTAAAATCCATCTTTTTCATTGTACTTATTAATTATTTGTGTTAATAATATCATTTCATTGCTATTCCTTCAATCTCAATCAACAATTCTTCCCGACACACATCCGTACACATATAAGAAATAGGAATATTCAAATTATAAGCGTCCAAAAGTTGCTTTGCTTCTTCATAGAAAGAACGATCTTTCAAATAAACCCGCAACATCTTTATTTTAGCATCACCTATTAATTCTGCAATATTTTCCATTGTAATATGCAGTTGCCGTTCCAAACCCACGCCTATAAGTGTTTCTTCACCACGAATAGCAGCCGTACCAGAAATATAAATCATACTGTTATTTCCCGAAGTAAGCCGTTTGGCTCTTTCAAACTTCGGAGTAGTCTTTTGCGTACCTGCTTTTTCCAAAACTTTTTCAGAATATGCATGAGCTGCTATTTGAAGTTTGTTGTCAATTGGTGTTGCAAAACAATCTTTTTGTTTGAAGACAACAGCATCAACATCAACAACTAAACCTCCTAAATCTGCTCCGATACCTGTCGCTGCCGGATATCCATTACTCCAGTCTGCTGGTCCGTAAAATTCACTACGGGCATTATTAAACATCTGATAACGCTGGTCTGATCCATCGAAATCGGTTATTCTTTCGATATAATTCCACTGTCGTATTATACTATTGACCGGGAAACCTTCCTTGCGCAGCAGTTCACCCAAACATCTGAAAACACCGGAAGCTTGCTGTCGAATACCAAACATCAAAATATCTTCCTGGAAGCCACCCGCATACAAACATTTCATTTCTTTATTCTCCAAAAGAACATACGGTGTACCTTCATAATGACGAAAGACAATAGAATCATCAGCTTCAGGCACATAACTATGAACTTCCATAATCAATGTTGCTCCTAATGGAGGTTGGGCCACATACGTCAAAGCAGGTTCCATTTGCTGATAACGATGACGGATCTTTTCACGGATCAACAATCTCCGCTCCAAATATTGAGAATTAGACAAGGGCATTCCAAAAAACACCAAACGCAGAACAACTTCGTTTTGAGGAATACAAGCGAGCAGTTCATCAACCGCACTATTAAAATCAGTTTGGCTTGTCTGAAATATATTATAATGTATCTTTTGACAATAATTCATAGTCCTTACTTTATAATGAATTCACATACTCAGTCAGTTCCTCAATCTCCTTATCAGAAACCTTCTTATCAATACCATGTTTATAAACTCGGAACACTTCTTCCATGGTTGCTGCAGCACCATTAAACAAATAAGGAGCTGTTCGCCAAACCTCACGTAAAGTCGGAGTATCCCAACCTTGTTCAAACTCCACATTCTCACCTATTACATGATATTTCATATCTGTATAATAAGGACCACTATGACATTCTCCACATTTCAATTTTTCAAACACCTTACGACCGGCTTCTGCCTTCTCGCTCAACTTACCATCTACCAAATATGGACTGGGAACAGGTTGTAGAGATTTCAAATATGCATCTACACAAACTGCCATATCTTCTTCAGGTTCGTAAAACTGAATATAACGGAAACCTGCTCGAACAGCAAGCTCTGCACTTTCACGAATACCAGATATCATACAAGGTGGTGTTACATGACTAAACAAAAGGCTCTTGCAATTCTTCGAATTACCTATACCATCATTCATTAAATCCCAGTTCATACCATCTGTTCTTGCATCTCCAGGATGACAACCATTACAACTCTGCCAATTCTGGAAGCAATGAGCAGCATCGTTAAAATATCTCTCCCCCTTCTGTTCGACCGTTTCTGTCCGATCCGGATTTAAAGGCACAGAAGTCAAATCTAGAGACTCCTTGTCTAGCACATTCAGAACGTCTGCGAAATAAGTTGGAATAACAACTTTATTTTCATTTGTGACCATACAACGAGGGCCATTGCCTTGTAAAGGAATTCTTGTTCGCAAACCGTATAAGAACGTCAGATCATAGTCCAAACGGGATTTATCAGGATATGCCTCAAATTTTTCACGCATAGCTTCATGATCAATTACACTGACTTCATGCGTTCCACTATGTGTTATATAAATTTGTTTTTCATCACAAGCAATACTCCAAATACCTGCAGCTCCACGATCAGGCTCATCTACGATAACAACACCTGCATAACTTAAATTCTCCGCATCAATAATACTAAATGCACTTGTATTCATCCAACCTTGTTGAAGCTGTGAGGTAGGAACAGTAAAACGACCTAAATTATGAGATACATATACATATTTTCCATCAGGCGTAATACATAAACCTCGCAAAGCATTACTTCCATTTGCCAATTGAATATCTTTTACTTTTTCAAAAGTATTTACATCAATCACAGACACACAAGCTGCCACATAATCAAGATCAGCCCGCTGTGCCGGCAAAAAGTTTGTAACAAACAAATATTTTCCATCTTTACTGAAAACAGCAGACCGAGGCTCACGCAGTACATTCACTGTACGAACAATCTTTCCACTAGCTAAATCAATTTCCACAACATTATTAGAAAACTGATTACATACATAAATATGCTTTCCATCCGGTCCCAATAAAGGATAACAAGCCCCAGAACCAGTAGGAATTATTTTCTCCACTTTTCCCGTCTCCATTTGCATGATCTGCAAATGCCCCATAGTTTCAAAAGTTGTCACATAGGCCTTTCCTTCATGTAACAAAATACCTGTGGGCGTTTCATCGACAAGATAAGAATGTAAAAGTTTTTTACCATCAGCTGAAAAAATATCCACACACTTCTTTCCTTTTTCAGCCAGCCACATTTCTCCGTTTTGACTTATATCTATCCCTGTTGTAAAAAAAGGTTTCGTGTCAGCTTTAACCCACGAAAAACAACAACAAGCTAAGCCAGTCAATAATAATTTTCCAAATAAACTTTCCAGTATCTTCATGGTTCGCTATTTTTATGGTAACATACATTTATCAATCTTTCAACATCGGGCTATATCCTAGTTCCGCAGATATTATTTTCGCATACTTTCGGATCATCTGAGCAGATTCTTCGACTACTGAATCCGATAATCGATCTTTAGGTCCAGAAATCCAAATAGCCCCACATGGATAACCAGTATAATTTAAAATAACTGAGCCGATACATATAACGCCACTCATTTCTTCTTCATTATCCAAAGCATATCCATTTTCTCTTACTTGTTCCAGCTCTTTCAAATATGTGTCACGATCAGTTATCGTATTTGCGTTAAAACGCTGGAACTGCATATACGATAAATATCTATCACGAACGGTATTAGGCAAATAAGCCATAATAGCTTTTCCTGGAGCAGAACAATGAAGTTCAAAAGGTTTACCCGGAGCTAATACAAAATGAAAGGCATGAAGTCCCTGAGCTTGCTCAATAAAAATACCTTTTTCATTTCCTAAAACTCCAAAACAAACAGTTTCTTTTAATATATCACGTAAATCACGTAACTTCGGTAACACAATTTCCAATAAATTATGTTCCTTCAAAGAACAAAACCCCAATGTCAATAATTTCCGCGTAATCTGATACCGTTTCGTTTTTTCTTCAAAATATAAATATTCCAATCGGACTAATGTATTTAATATACGATATGCTGTTGTCTGGGAAATATCCAATGCCTGCTTAATTTCTTGCAAAGTTCGCCCCTCAGAATTATAGGAAAGATACTCTAAAACAGCAATTCCTTTTTCCAAGTTAGGGACTTTGTAATTTTCATCCGTTTTTTCCACATTTGACATCAGCGTTTCCATATTTGAAATATCATTTCAGATTTGAATCAAATGTACATCTCTATACGAACAAACCACGAATTATTATGCAAAAATGAGTTAATTCTGTTTTATAACATAAAACACACATAAAATCATCCTCAAAAACATTTGCACCTCCAAATTTAATAAAAAAACTCAAGATATATGATTTTTTTTTCGCACCTTTGAGGCTGTTTTAGAATCGCCTGGCAGACGAATATTTATAATAAGGTATTCTTCAGAAAAAATAGATTCTATACATGTTTATTCTTTATTATCATCTAAACGTATTAACAGGAAGTAAATGAGAAAATGGAAAATTGAAGATTCAGCCGAACTGTATAATATTAATGGTTGGGGACTGAATTATTTTTCGATTAATGAAAAAGGGCATGTCGCGGTACAACCCAAAGCTGGTGGACCAACTATCGACTTGGAGAATCTAATGGAAGAATTACAAATTCAAGATGTAGCGGCTCCTGTTTTACTCCGTTTCCCGGACATTCTCAATAACCGTATTGAGAAAATATCTAGTTGCTTTGAAAAGGCAGCAAAAGAATACGGGTTTACGGCCAAAAATTACATCATTTATCCTATTAAGGTAAATCAAATGCGCCCCGTTGTTGAAGAAATTGTCAGCCATGGCAATAAATTCAATATCGGACTGGAAGCTGGTTCAAAGCCGGAGTTACATGCCGTTCTGTCTATTGATATTGACAGCGATGCCATGATCATTTGTAATGGTTATAAAGATGAAAGCTATATAGAATTAGCTTTATTAGCACAAAAGATGGGTAGACAGATCTTCTTAGTCGTTGAAAAAATGATGGAATTGAAGACCATTGCAGCATTGGCTAAGCGTATGAATGTAATGCCCAATATTGGTATCCGCATAAAATTAGCTAGTTCAGGTAGTGGCAAATGGGAAGAATCTGGTGGCGATGTTAGTAAATTCGGATTAAATTCCAGTGAACTTTTGGAAGCTCTAGAATTATTAGAGCAAAATGGATTGAAAGATTGCTTAAAATTAATCCACTTCCACATAGGAAGTCAGGTAACTAATATCCGAAGAATTAAAACAGCTCTTCGAGAAGCTACCCAATTTTATGTACAATTAAAGCAACTAGGTTTCAATATCCAATTTGTAGATATAGGCGGAGGATTAGGCGTTGATTACGATGGTACTCGTTCAGCCTTAAGCGGGAACAGTATGAATTACTCTATTCAAGAATATGTTAATGATGCAGTTTCTGCCTTAGCCGATGTATGTAAAAAATTCGGATTGGAACAACCTAATATCATTACTGAATCCGGACGTTCGCTAACAGCTCATCATTCGGTTTTAATCATCGAGGCTTTAGCTAGTACAAGTTTACCTGCTTGCGATGAAAACGAAGAATTACAGCCAGATGCACATGAATTAGTTCGTGAACTCTATAACTTATGGGATACATTAAATCAACCCCGCTTAATTGAAACTTGGCACGACACTCTTCAGTGTAGAGAAGAAGCTCTTGAATTATTTAATTTGGGATTAATTGATCTGAAAACCCGTGCGCACGTGGAACGATTATTCTGGTCTATCGCTCGTGATGTCTTTGAAATGGCTGAAAGCGTTAAACATGCTCCAGACGAATTGAAGAAAATATCAAAATTATTGCCAGATAAATATTTCTGTAACTTTTCTTTATTCCAGTCTTTGCCTGATTCGTGGGCTATTGATCAGATTTTCCCGGTTATGCCTATCAGTAGGTTAGAAGAACAGCCAACCAAGTCCGCCACATTACAAGACATAACTTGCGACTCAGATGGTAAGATTGATAATTTTATTTCTACACGAAATTTCTCTTATCATTTGCCAGTTCATAAGTTAAGAGATGGCGAACACTATTATTTAGGAGTATTCTTGGTGGGAGCTTATCAGGAAATTCTAGGAGATTTACATAATCTTTTCGGAGATACCAATGCGGTACACATCAAAGTAAAAGGAGATAAATATGTCATAGACCGCGTCATTGAAGGAGAGACCGTCGCTGATGTTTTAGAATATGTACAATTCAACCCGAAACGGATGGCGCGAGCCATTGAAGTTTGGGTCGCATCTTCTGTAAAAAAAGGAACAATTTCTGCAGAAGAAGGTCGTGAATTCTTATCCAACTATCGTTCCGGTCTATATGGATATACTTATTTAGAATAATTTTCCTTACGTTCAATATAAAAGCCCTTTTGATAAGGGCTTTTTTCTTTTCAGCTGACTCTTTTTCTGTTTCAGTCTCGTGATACGCTGTTTCAGTAACGACAGACTGGTAAGACCACTTCCTCTACATTACTTTTGCTTCTCGATAAATCAATTCATAGACAAATGAAGAAGCAAATCATGTATGTTTTATTATTGGGATGGCTCACTGCTTGCAGTAAGCCTAAGGATCAACAAACAGAGGAATTTATGGCATTTAAAGCCAGTCAAGTAGTTACAGAACAGATTTCCTCCGAACGTTGTTATTCATTCATATCTCAACCTTATAAGGAAGCTGTTCTTTCGTTCCGTTAGGTGGTATTGTTGATGAATTCAATGTACAGTCGGGACAATTCTTCAAACAAGGAAGTAGAATTGCATCTATAGATGAACGAGATTTCATCATTCAAAAAGATCATGCACAAGCATTATACGGACAAGCAACATCTGAATACAATCGTGTAAAGATATTATATACCCAAAATAACATCTCCGGAAGTACTTATGAAAAAGCAAAAGCTGATTATCAAATTACAAAGGCTAATTTGGAAACAGCGACAAATCAATGGAAAGATACCCAGCTAACGGCTCCTTTCGATGGCTATGTACAGCAGGTATATATTGAAAAGTATCAGGATGTACGTCCATCACAAGCAATCGTTTCATTGATGGATTTGTCGAAGATTAAAGTCGAAGTTTATATTCCTGAAGAGATAGCGGTACAACTTCGAACGAAAAAGGATTTACCTATACAAATTACTTTTGATGGCTTACCTGGAGAAATATTCACACCTACAGAAATCTTTGTTTCACAAAATATCACAACAAACAATATCTCATTTCTGCTAACAGCTATTATCATGAATCCCGGAAACCGCCTTTTCGGCGGAATGTCCGGAACTGTTTCTCTGTCTCTTGGGAAAGAGGCAGAGAAACACTCTACTTTGGTTCCTCAGTCAGCTGTATGCCATCGAAAAGAAATTGGATCTTTTGTTTGGGTTGTTTCTCCAGACCAACGCGTACAACAACGTCGGGTAAAGACTGGTATGCTAAAAGAGAATCATTTGATAGAGATTAAAGAAGGTATTAATCCCAATGAAAAGGTAGCAGTAACAGGTTTATCCTTTTTATCGGACAACCAACAGGTAACAATTTTATAATCTGGCAGAAATATGATTCTCAAAATAGTAAGATTCTTTTTACAGAACCGCGCTTTTAGTTGGTTTCTGTTAGTATTGATATTGGGAGGTGGACTCTTTTCGTATGTAAAAATGGGGAAATTGGAAGATGCTCCATTTACGATCAAACAAGCAGTAGTCTTGACTTCTTATCCTGGAGCTTCACCTGAAGAAGTCAGAGAACAAGTAACGGATGTATTGGAAGAATCTATCCAATCATTAGGTGAATTATACTATTTAAAGAGTGACAACCGAGCTGGTTTATCAAAAATTACGGTGTACGTCAAGAAAGAAATACGTGCCGATGCCATGCAACAATTATGGGATAAGTTACGTAGAAAAGTGAACGATATACAAAATAAGTTACCTATTGGTGCTGGTCCTTCGATAGTAAACGACGACTTCGGTGATGTTTTAGGGGTATTTTATGGATTGAGTAGCGAAAGTCATTCATACCGAGACTTGGAAGATCAAGCGCAACAAATAAAAAAGGAAATCTTAAAAGTAAAAGATGTCGCCAAAGTCGAATTGTCAGGAATACAAAATCGAACCATTGAGGTGAACGTTGATCCTACCCTATTGACACAACGAGGTGTGAGTGTAGCAGCAATTGCTCATGCTTTCGAAAAACAGAACAAGATAGTAGATGGCGGAGCGATCGAAACTGAAGAAAGTCGATTACGAGTAGATGCTACTGGAAGTTTTACAAGTTTGGAGGAAATAGAAAACCTGACAGTAGTTTCCCATCATGGAGATTACTTCCGGTTAGGTGAGATTGCAAAAATTACCGAATCGTATGTTCATCCAGCCCGTAGCTTCATGTTCGTAGATCAAAGACCAACTATCGGCATTGCTATATCAACCGTTGCGGATGGAAATGTTGTCAATATGGCAGCTGGTGTTAAACAACGAATGGATGAACTCCAAAAAGAGATGCCGACAGGTTTCTCCCTGACAACGATTTTCGATCAAGGGCACGAGTCGGCAGTTGCGAATGACGGTTTCGTAATGAATCTGATCATTTCAGTCTTGACAGTGATAGCTGTATTACTTTTCTTCATCGGTTTCAAAAACGGTATATTAATAGGTAGCGGACTGATATTCTCCATCTTCGGAACATTAATCTATATGATGGCAAACGGGATCGCCCTGCAACGTATGTCTCTTGCAGCAATTATTATAGCTATGGGAATGTTGGTGGATAATGCCATCGTCGTATATGATCTCGCCTTGCTCAATATGCAACGTGGAATGCGCAAACGTGTGGCTATCTTACGAGCGGTATCAAGTACGGCTCTTCCATTATTGGCAGCCACACTGATTGCCGTGCTTACGTTTATGCCTGTTTATCTCTCTCCTCACATTACAGGAGAATTATTGTCGAGCTTATTCATCGTCATTGCCGTTTCGCTTCTTTTAAGCTGGATCTTGGCTATCTCTCAGAACGTATTCTTCATTCAAGAATTTGTTCGTCGACCTCGTCCGGATGAACTTTCCGGAGAATTGTATCAAGGAAAGATATACGATGGATTCAGACGGCTATTGGCTTTTACCGTACAGAAAAAATATACGGTAGTTGTGGCTATGATCGGTTTACTGCTCCTATCGGCTTGGGGATTCCGATTTATTCCGAATGTCTTCATGCCTCAACTCAACAAACAGTATTTTACGATCGATCTACGTCTCCCGGAAGGAGTTCGGATTGAAGAAACGGAACAGAAAATGACAGAGATTGTACATTTCCTGCAACAACACGAAGACGTTGTGCATGTCTCATCTTTCATCGGACAAACTCCTCCGCGTTTTTATCTGGCCAATTCTTCCTACGGGCCTCAACCGAATTATGCCCAATGCTTAGTAGAAGCAAAAGATCCCGAAAAGGCAAGAGCTTTACAAGCAGGATTACAGGAAAAACTCGTAACAAAGTTTCCAGGGATATTCATCAAAGTGAATCGGTTTGAGTTGAATTCAATACCTGAAGCATTGATCGAAGCTCGCTTCTGCGGAGAAGATCCGGCGGTGCTTGATTCCTTAACCCAACAGGCAATTGAGATTATGCGGAAAAATCCGAAGGTATTATATGCCCGCAACGAATGGGGAAACATGGCCATGAAGGTTCGTGCGGAATATGATCCTTACAAAGCTGGAAGATTGAATATCGGTAAGGCCGACATGATGCAAGCAGTTAAAGCTATCCAAGACGGAGTCGCAGTGGGAGTTTATCGCGAAGAAAACAAGCAAGTACCTGTCTTGTTATGCTCGGAACGGCCTCAGGAAATGAACGTAGAGCAATTGGGCGACTTGCCTATCTGGAACGGAATGAATACAGCTCCGCTGGCGCAAGTATCTGGTCCGATCTCGCTTGATTGGGAGTATCCGCTGGTTCGCACTTACGACCGCAAGTTGTCGATGGCGGCACAGTGTGATGTCAAGCCGGGTTATACCATGAAGGAAGTATATGACGAGGTCAGGGAAGAGATTGAGCAAATCCGCCTGCCCGAAGGGTATAGTTTCTTTTGGGATTCGCAGATCAAAGACCAAAAAGAGGCGATGGAAGCCCTGACCAAGTATTTCCCGCTGGCAATTTTGCTACTCGCAATGATCCTCATCGCGCTGTTCCGCAACTTCAAGCAGCCGGTTATTATCTTCCTCATCTTGCCACTTTCATTGATCGGCGTCGTGTTTGGTTTGCTGGTTTCCGGCTTTGACTTCGGCTTTTTCTGCATGGCTGGTTGGCTGGGGTTGCTGGGGATGATCATCAAGAATGTGATCGTCTTGCTCGACGAGATGAATACTCAGCGGAAAAATGGTGTGGATGCCTATCAGGCCATCATCGAATCGACCGTTTCGCGCGTCCGGCCGGTCCTAATGGCAGCCATTACAACGATTTTAGGCATGATTCCGTTGCTCTTCGACGTTGTTTTTGGAGGTATGGCAGCCACCATCGTCTTCGGTTTGAGCTTCGCCACGCTCCTGACTCTCTTCGTCACCCCGGCTTTGTATGCCATTTTTTATCAGGTGAAGAAATCAGAGGTGTAAAGACTTACTCAGCGAAAAAAGATGATTCTTTTTGCGATATAACACAAAATATTATTAATCGAGACTATTCTGCTGCAAAATAAAAGCGAATATAAATATTTGAATCCATTCTGTGGCAGAATAGAACAAAATATAAATAATAGATCTTATACTGTGGCAGAATAAAGCCTCATATTAATAATAGATACTATTCTGCAGCAAAATGATAATTTATTAAAAAATAAAGTACCATCATGCAAAATAATAAGGAGCCATTAACAGAGTAATTCTTATTAGGCGCACAGAAAGATAGTTTTATATGAAAAAGATCGTTTTATATATCGGACTTATCCTGGCTTTGCCATCGGAAGCCCAAGAAGACAGTTTTTATCAGCTTCAATACCGCGAAAAGGTGTTGCATTACAACCAAGACATCAAAGCGGCCGATTATCAGGTCTCCATGCGTACTGAAATGGCACAATCGGCACGGGCGGATTTCCTGCCCAAGTTATCGGCCGATGCCAATTTCAAATACACGGGTAATCCCTTACAACTGATACGTACTGTTGGCGACATGCCCATTTCATTCGAAGGAAGAAATATCCACTACGGAGGATCTCTCACCTTGGCACAACCTATCTACATGGGTGGAAGCCTCCAGGCAGCCTACCGAAAAGCGCTACAAGAAAAATCTTTGGCGGAGCAGGAACGGCGGCGTATTCTGAACAACATCGCCTACGATGCCGATGTACATTATTGGAATGCTGTTGCCGGACGTGAAATGGTTGGCGTGGCTGCGGAGTACAAAAAAGCTGTCTCTCGTCTGGTAACAGTGGTTAAACATCGGGTAGAAGTTGAATATATTGATAAAAATGATCTGTTGATGGCCGAAGTCAAACTCAACGAAGCAGATTATCAGTGGTTACAGGCTATCAATCAGGCAGAAGTGTCAAATCTAGCCTTATATTCGTTCGCTGGCCTTGAAACGAACGAAGATCTCTCTACCGATTCCATCGTGGTCGCACTAAAGCAAGGTATGACAGAAATACCCGATGTCATGGCCGCCTTGGAACAAAGACCGGAAATGCAAATTGCCCGTAGCCAAGTCGGTATCCAAGAATCGACAGGAAAAATAGCCAACGCACAATATCTTCCCAAAATTTCGGTAGGTATCAATGGTAGTTATTCTTCACCGGGCTATGACTTCACGTCCGATCTTGATCCGAACTATGCCGTTTATGCCAAAGTCAGTATTCCTCTTTACGAATGGGGGAAACGGAAGAATACCCGGCATGCCAGCCGTTATCAAATACAAACAGCCCAAGAAAACCAACAGAAAATAGAGGACCAGGTTCGTTTGGAAATTGAGACGGCTTATTATACCTTTACACAGTCAATCGACCAGGTACGGCTGACGGAAAGCTCGTTGCAAAAAGCCGCCGAAAGTGAGCGGATGGCGATGGACAAATATCGCGAAGGGCGTATCTCGATTGTCGAAGTAATCAATGCCCAGCTCTATCATCAGCAGGCAAAAGTCAATTACATACAATCAAAATTAAATGCACAAGTGGCAAGAAGCAGTTATCATCGGGTAACATGTAGCTTCACTCTATAATAAAATTAGGAAAGAAGAAAATGATGAAATACAGGAATCAAATAAGTAACAGCTTTTTCAATGTACTTTTATTCTCAGGTTTGGGATGCTTTTCGCTTTTCTTCCTGGTGCGCTATACCGATATTCCATTAAATTCTCAGGATATATTGATGACTCCTAAAGTATATCTGGCAGTCAGCATTATTTTTACCGGTGTAGGACTAAGCCTGCTCTATCTGAGCCGGAAGATTCGGAATGCGCATCCCAGCCTGTTCCGAAACCGAAAGAAACTAATTCTATCCTCGGTCATAACAGCCGTAATTTTATTTGCTTCCAATTATTTATTATTAGTTACTGTAAAATGGATTGTCGGAACGGCACATCCATTCGGACTCCAATGGCATGGTGTGCGAATGCTGGTCATCACCTGGATGATCGAACTACTCGTGAGTGGTCTGTTGATGATCAATAATTTCTACAGACAGATCATTCTGCTCTACGAACGGAATGCCAATCTGGAAGAGAGTTCCCTAAAAGCCCAATATCAGGCATTGCAAAGCCAGTTGAATCCACATTTTCTATTCAACAGTTTAAATGCTTTGATTGCAGAGATAGAATATAGTCCGGAGAAGGCCATCGAGTTTACACGCTATCTGTCGGATGTCTATCGATATATCTTGCAAAGTCAAGAAAGGCAAATGGTTCCATTACGGGAAGAGTTAGAGTTTCTTCATTCATTTATATTTCTGCACAAAGTAAGGTTAGGCGAATGCATCACAGTCGAAAACCGGATCAAACCATCGTTGCTAGATTCATGCATTCCGCCCCTTACTTTACAATTATTGGTTGAAAATATTATCAAGCATAACATCATCAGTCTTTCCAAACCCATGAATATCCTTTTGGATACGGAAGATAGTCCGTTACGACTCGTGGTAAAGAATCAAATCCGAAGCAAACAAGGAATTGTACCTTCGGGTAAAGGTCTGATGAATTTAGCCAAGCGATACAGGCTTTTATGTAACCAGGAAATCCAAATTACAAAAGATAGTACATGTTTCATCGTTAAAGTACCATTGTTAGATGAATAAGATAAAAGCAGTCGTTATAGAAGACGAATTACCAGCATCACGGTTATTATGCAGCAACCTATCCCGCCTTCGTCCGGATTGGGAAATCGAATCTTTACCAGGAACCATCGAAGATTCTGTCGCATGGTTCGCTTCGCATCCGCATCCCGATATTTTGTTTCTGGACATACAGCTGACTGACGGTAATTCTTTTATGTTCATAGAACAAGCGCATCCGAAAAGTTTCATAGTTTTTACAACAGCCTATGATACATATGCAGTAAAAGCATTCGAAGTAAATAGTATTGACTACCTATTAAAGCCTATTCATCAGGAACGATTGTTAGAATCTATCCTGCGTTTTGAAAAACTAAATCAGCAACACGTCATGAAAAACGAAACAAGCGACTTATTGGATGTATTGTTGAGTTTGTCAAGTCCGGAAAAGAAATATAGGACTCGTTTCCTAATTTCTGGGACAAACCGTTTGTTTACGCTTCAGGTAACAGATATCGCCTATTTCCTATCGGAAAACAAAACGACATTGGCTGTAACCAAAAACAATCAGATGCATATCATCGATATTTCTTTAGATAAACTGAACAATCAATTAAATCCGGATCATTTTTTCCGAGCAAACAGACAATTCATTTTGGGAATAGATGCTATCAAACGGGTAGAACCTTATTTTAACAGCAAAATGTTGGTTAGTGTTGTTCCGGCCTATAACGGACAAATCATTGTCAGCAAAGAAAAAGCTACCCAGCTCAAAATGTGGTTGAACTATTAATATATCAGTATCGCATGCAAAACACATGCGATACTGACAATTATATGGAGAATGGGATGAATCAAAACTATATCAGAATAACCGTTACACGAATCGGACCATGAGCGCCAAAAACCAATGCTTGTTCAATATCTGCTGTCTTTGATGGGCCAGACATGAATACTCCAAAAGAGTAATCAGCATTTGTGATCCGGCGATAAGATTCATTCATGTTATTAACCAATTCCTGCCGGTCCAATAAGATAACCAGAGCATTGGAAATAAAATATACAGCCTTATACCGATATTGGCACGGCAACCAAACAGCTGCATTCTCAGCCACACCAAATTCTCCTTTTACAACAGAAACATCTGTTCCGTTCAATTCCCGGGGATCTTCCAGTTCATCCGGATTAAACGTAGCACACGTAATCTCATTTAAGTTAGAACCGATTCGCTGTGCTTCCGGATAGAAGCGCCGGATAACGGCATTCAGATCATCATCGGGTAGCATCACATAAACTTCCCCTCCTGCTGCTTTCAGTACTTCTATAAAAGTCTTTAGTTTATCTTCGTAAACGATCGCATTCAATGACAGATCCGGCATGTCATACTGTTGCCGGGTATTGGCATGAATCCGTTTTAATATGTCTTCTTTACTGCTCATTTTACTTTGTTCTTTTTCCACAATTCATTAAACGACTCTTTTGCAAACGTAGGAAGTTCCCGACCTTTTCCCCAGGCATTAACAGCATTATATACCATAAAACGAGGCAGATGATTAACTAACGGAGCAAACTTCAACGCTGTATTAAACAGGGCAGGACGTTCCATTAAGTATTGCATACCGGCAGACATCAGTTTCTTCTGCTTATTGGCCCGTCCAATCCGATCCAAATCCTGCCTCCATTTATATATTTGCTCACCCAAATCTACCTTAGCAGGACATACATTCGAACAAGAAAGACATAATGAACAAGCCGAAACATTATCGGCATATTTCTCAGGATTACGCAACATGCCCAAATTGATACCAATAGGACCCGGTATAAAATATGTATATGAATAACCCCCACTACGACGATATACCGGACAGGTATTCATACATTCTCCACAACGGATACAATTCAATGTCTTCACATGATCAGGTTGGGCCAAAATCTCACTTCGTCCGTTATCCACAATGATGATATGGAATTCACAACCCTTAGGAGGCTTTCTGTAATGAGAGGTATAAGATGTGATTGGTTGCCCTGTACCGGAACGGGCCAACAAACGCGTGAAAACACCTAAAGCTTCCCGGTTGGGAACAATCTTTTCCATACCAAAAGTAGCAATATGAACCTTGGCAAACGAAGTTCCCATATCAGCGTTTCCTTCATTCGTGCAAACCACTATCTCTCCTGTAGAAGCAACTGCAAAATTAGCTCCTGTCATTGACACATCTGCATGTAAGAACTTTTCCCGTAAATGTTTTCGTGCCGCATGCGTCAGATAAGTCGGATCAAAATTACCTTTTTCCGTACCTAATTTCTCTTCCATCATTTCTCCCACTTGCTGACGTTTGATATGAATAGCAGGAAGAACAATATGGCTTGGCTTTAAATCCATCAATTGAAGAATGCGTTCACCAAGATCACTTTCCACGACATCTATTCCTTTTGAAAATAGAAATGGATTCATTTCACATTCTTCAGTCAACATCGATTTGCTCTTCACCAGATTCTTTGCCTGATGTTCTTTTAATATATCATACACAATCTGGTTATGCTCTTCTGCATCTTTCGCCCAATGGACAATAGCTCCGTTTGCTATCGCATTCTTTTCAAATTCCTGCAACAAAGTTTCCAGATGACTATTTGAATACATCTTAATAGCACTGGCCAAATCCCGTAACCTTTCCCATTCAGGCAATGATTTACTTTGTTTATCTCGTTTGGCACGAACCATCCATAATGTCTCATCATGCCATTTTTCTTGCGGGCGATTCTCTATGAATCGTGCTGCCGCTATTGAATGTTTCGTACTCATAATCCGGCTGCTAAAATCTGAACAATATGAATAGTTTGTATAGGAAGATGCTCGCGCTTGATAACACCTTGCATGTGCATCAGGCAAGAACTGTCAGCACCCGTAATATATTCGGCACCCGTGCTCATATGGTCCATTACTTTATCATGTCCCATACAAACAGATACTTCCGGTTCCTCAACCGAAAACATGCCACCAAAACCACAGCATTCGTCTACCCGCTTAGGTTCAAAAACCTCAATGCCTTTTACCAAAGAAAGTAAATTGCGCAACTTTGAGTAATAAGGAATATTCATTTCACTGGGTGAAGAAAGATGTAACTCCCTAACTCCATGGCAGCTATTATGCAAACTTACTTTATGTGGGAAAACAGCAGGCAGACTCTTCGGCTTGATCACATCATGTAAAAACTCACAAATATCATAGATCTTCTCGCTATTTGTACAAACATGTCCCGCCTTCTTTAATATATGCGGATGATTTTCTTTCACAAAAGCGACGCAACTGGCTGACGGTCCTACCACATAATCATACGACTGGAAAAGATCTTCCATACGAACAGCCAACTTAGTTGCTTCATTCTCAAATCCGGCATTAGCCATTGGCTGGCCACAACAAGTCTGATCAAGTGGATAATCTACATCAACCCCGACTTGCTTCAACAACTTGAAGGCTGCCACTCCAACTTCCGGATATACTGCATTGATATAACACGGAATAAATAATCCAACTTTCATATAAGATGTTTCAAAATATATAATCAAATAATACTTGCCCGTACCCGGCTTAATGTTTCAGGCGTCATCAATAAATAAGAAGCAATATGCGACAAGGGAGCTCGCTTTATAATTTCAGGTTGTTCTCGCAACAGACGATTATAACGCTCATTGGCTGTTTCCATTCGAAACATATCCATTTTTACTTGAGACAAGATCAATGAATTCTCTAACAACCCACGGTATAACACTTCTATTTCATAACATTCAGCGCCCAACGCCAATACTTCATCATGAGGAAGACCATAGATAACCGTATTCTCTAATGCTTCTACTATCAGCCGGCTCGGTACTTGGCGTAAAAAACTTTCAATACAAATAAAGACATCTCCTTCACAAGAGAAATGTTCTGTAAAATCTTTTTTGTTCTTATAATAATATTGTCTGACCAGACCTTTCTGAACATAGCCTATTTGCTTGCAAATATCACCTTCATTCAAAAAATTCTGTCCTTTTTTTATTTCAGTCCGAACCAAAATGGAAGCCAGCTTGTCCAAAGCCTCCTTACTGATAGGAATTGTTTGCCGTGACAATTCCCGAGCTACACTTAACGAATCTTCCATCCTCTATTTTTTAATGAATAACAGTGCAAAGATACATAAATCATCACGACGATCGAACATTTAACAGCCAAGATTCTTTCACCTACCCACAAATTTATTCCCCTTAATCTATTTTTTCTCAGGAAACCAACTCCAGTTTACAAAATATGCTAACTTTGCCATCCTTATAAAACAAATATTTATCAATAGCAAATATCGAATCTCCATGAAAAAAGAACTTTTTGCTACTCTCTGCCTGGCATTCGCCACGCAAAATCCGCTTATCGCCTCAGAGAATACACCTAAATGGCTCCGCTGGAGTTCAATTTCACCCGACGGGACAACAATTGCCTTCTCTGCCTTCGGGGATATTTATACGGTTCCTGTATCGGGAGGAAAAGCACAAGCTATCACAACCAATACAGCATATGACTATGCTCCGGTCTGGAGTCCAGACAGCAAGCATCTCGCCTTTGCCAGTGCCCGCGAAGGCAGTCTGGATGTTTACGTTTCTTCTCTTAGTGGTGGAGCACCCAAACGATTAACAACGCACTCCGGGAAAGAAATACCAGTCGCCTTTTCAGATAATGAGCACATCTTGTTCTCAACGTATCTCACTCCTACAGCCGAAAATATGCAGTTTCCCAGCAGCCTCTTTTCCCAGCTGTATCAAGTCAGCATTACGGGAGGAAGACCCAAGCGTTTCTCTGACTGGACTTTGTCAAATCCATGTATCGGACAAAAGGGCATTCTTTATGACGATATTAAAGGATACGAAGACAACTGGCGCAAACACCATACATCAAGCATGGCACGCGACATCTGGTGGTTCGATGGAACCTCATACAAGAAGATGACTGATTTTAAAGGCGAAGACCGCAATGCCGTCTGGAGTCCTGATGAAACAGGCTTCTACTACCTGAGTGAACAAGACGGTACATTCAATATTTATTACCGTTCGCTGGATAAACAGGAAAATAAACAGCTGACATTCTACAAAGATAATCCAGTCCGCTTCCTCTCTATTGCTCACAACGGCAAACTTTGCTATAGTTACAGTGGCGAACTATATACGCTGACTCCGGGTGAAGAGCCAGTTAAAGTAAAGGTAGAAATTATCCGTGATGATATGCAACGTGAAATAGTCCGGAATCTGCGGACATCGGGAGCTACAGAAGTAGCTGTTTCTCCTGAGAACGACGAAGTTGCCTTTATATTGGGCGGCGACGTCTATGTAACGTCTATTGACTATAAGACAACCCGTCAGATTACGGATACACCGGAACGTGAACGTACCATCGATTTTGCACCTGATGGCAGATCTATTGTATATGCCTCTGAACGAAATGGCAAATGGCAAATCTACCAGACTTCTTTACCAAACAAAGAAGACAAAAACTTCACCTATGCAAAAGAATTAAAAGAAGAACGTCTTACCGACGGTACGTATACAGCCTTCCAGCCGCAATACAATCCGAAAGGGAAAGAGATTGCTTTTTTGAAGAACCGAACTGAGATCTGTGTGCTCAACCTCAAATCAAAGGAAGTTCATACCGCGATGGATGGGAAATTCCAGTATTCATATACGGATGGAGACCAGGATTATTCCTGGAGTCCCGACGGTAAATGGATTCTGACTGAATACATAGGCGTTGGCGGTTGGAACAACAAAGACATCGCATTGGTAAAGGCCGACGGCTCAGGAGAAATTCATAATCTGACCAACAGTGGTTACAGCGAAAGCTCACCCCAGTGGGTACTCGACGGTAAAGCGATGATTTTCCAGAGTGACAGGGCCGGTTATCGGAGTCACGGATCTTGGGGAGCTGAAAGCGATGCTTATATTATGTTCTTCGATCAGGAAGCCTACGACCGCTTCCGCATGAGTAAAGAAGAAATAGCTTTAGCCGACGAAGACGGCAAGAAGAAAAAGAAGGACGATGATGCCGACAAAAAAGACAAGGATAAAGAGAAAGAAAAGAAAATTAAGGATCTGAAATTCGATTTGTCTAATTTGGAATACCGCACCATTCGACTGACGCCCTATTCCACAAATTTAGGCAGCACAGTGCTGAGCAAAGACGGTACCAAACTGTATTACATTGCTCCGCATGCAGGAAAACCGGCATTATGGATGCAGGATCTGAAAGAATATCGCAATGAACTGAAAATGCCGGGAATCGGATGGGGCAATCTGGATGTCGATCAAGATATCAAATATGCATATCTGTCTTCCGGCGGAGCGATTAAAAAATTAGATATTGAAAACGGACGGCTCAGCGATATCGCCTTTGAAGCCTTTTATACAGAACGGCCTCAACAGCTAAGAGCTTATTTGTTTGACCATATCTGGAATCAGACAAAAGAAAAACTATATGATCCGAATATGAATGGAGCAGACTGGAACAAGCTTTATACAACCTATTCTGCTTATCTGCCATACATCAACAACAACTACGATTTCGCGGAAATGACCAGTGAAATGCTGGGTGAACTGAATGTTTCACATACCGGATGCCGCTATGGAGGAACCGGCGGTGCCTTGGCAACAGCTTCATTAGGTGTTTTCTTCGATGAGACTTATGAAGGAGATGGACTTAAAATCAAGGAAATCATAAAAGGAAGTCCGCTTGAGACCAGCAAGAAGGAAATCGAACCCGGCTACATCATCAAAGCCATCGACGGGCAGGAAATCAAGGCCGGATGTGATTATTATCCATTGCTTGAGGGGAAAACTGACCGTTATACCCGACTAACTATCAGCAAAAAGGGGAAGGACTTCGACATAACGATCAAACCGATCTCTCAAGGCGCAGAAAACGCACTGCTTTATAAACGATGGGTTGAACGAAACCGAAAGATCGTCGACAAGTTATCGGATAATAAAATAGCCTACGTACATATCAAAGCAATGGATGCCGCGTCATTCCAAACTCTATATAAGGAATTGATGAGTGACGAAAACCGTAACAAGGAGGCTGTTGTCGTAGATACCCGTCATAATGGCGGCGGATGGCTTCATGGAGATATTTGTGTCCTGCTGAGTGGAAAACGCGTTATGCAATTCAAGCCCCGCGGACAGTTTATCGGGAACGATCCGTTCGACCGATGGATCAAACCGTCTTGCATGCTCGTTTGCGAAGACAACTATTCCAACGCGCACGGAACACCTTGGTATTATAAAGAATTAGGTTTAGGCCAACTGATCGGTGCACCTGTTCCAGGAACCATGACTGCTGTCTGGTGGGAAAGACTGGAAGGTGGCATGGTATTCGGCATCCCGCAAGTTGGAGCTTACGATAATCAAGGTAATGTATTGGAAAATCAGTTACTCCAACCAGACATCGAAATATACAACAATCCGTCTGATGTCTTGACCGGAAAAGACGAACAGCTTGAACGCGCTGTTCAGGAAATCTTGAAAACAGTTAGCCAACAATAAAGTTCCTGTTTAACAAAGACTTAGCAAAGGTAAGAAAACACGCCGGCTTTTGATGAAAAGCCGGCGTGTTTTGATCAAAAGCCGGCGTATTTAAAAACAAAAGTAACGAGAAACAAATTCAATCCTCACGAGAATCATTTTCAACTCCCGTGAGTTTCATTGGGCTATCTCTTTCTATTTATCAAACAGGCCATAGATAAAATTGAATAGGACTGAATTTTTTATTACCGAAAGAAAAACTATCTTTGTCTTAACTTGAAAAACGATTGATAACCTATTATCGGATTCATCCGATAAACTGTATTTTACTGACATCATGAAAAATCTATTCTTGCTTATATTAATAGTAATACTCGTCTGTTTCTACCTTGGCTTTATCTATCTTTCGATAAGAAATGCGTGGAAAGCCAAGCAAGACAGTTATCGCCTTCTACGAGAAGCCTGGTTAAATCTGGTCAATCTGCAACCCTATCTGGAAGCGACGATCATCCGATACGATTTGTCTAAACAAATTTCCCTTGAAAAAATCACACCACATTTCCCAACCCCAATTGAAGAGACCGCGATGGAACAAAAATTAAAGGAGTATTTCATCCTACAAGATGCAGTTAAAAAACTTCAACAAACCATCACCCAAGATCCGGTTCTACAGCAATCTCAACCACTTAAAGATCTGCAAGGCAATTTGGAAAAATCTTTAAATGAATTTGATAAAAACTGGTATAACTATCAAGGTGCTACAGACAGATACGCACAAATAACTTCTTGCCGCTTGGGTAGGATCTTACAACAAATTGTGGAAAAACAGGAATAATTTATGTGAATCTTTTGCAAATACCCATAAAAAACTTATTTTTGTAAAGAATCTGTTAATTAAACAGGCATAAATCTGACAATAAAAGCAGGAAAGGAAACTTCATGGAAAAACGTTTTTTAGGATTGATCGAGAAGAGTGTAAAAGCCCACTGGAATCTGCCAGCTTTTACAGATATGGAAGGTCCTACCCTTTCATATAGCGATGTGGCCCGGCGCATGGAAGAACTTCATATTTTATTCCGCTGCGCTGAAATACAACCGGGTGACAAAATAGCAATTTTAGGCAGAAATTCTTCGAACTGGGCCATCAGTTTCTTTGGAACCCTGACGTATGGAGCCGTAGCAGTTCCCATCCTTCATGAATTCAAATCAGACAACATTCATTTGATTCTAAATCATTCCGAATCCAAAGTACTCTTTGTTTCAGCATCCAACTGGGCGCAACTCGACGAGAAAGAGTTTCCTCAGATTCGTCTGATCATCCAATTAGATGACTTCAGTTTGATCAAATCGGATCAACCGGCAGTAAAAGATGCCATCAACCAGCTACCGCAGTTATTCGAACAAAAATATCCGTCGTTCACCCCCGACTCGATTCATTACTATGAAGAGAATCCGGAAGACTTATGCTTGTTGAATTACACTTCGGGTACCACCAGCTCCTCTAAAGGCGTCATGCTCCCCTATCGCAGTCTGTGGAGTAATACCCAATTTGCGGCCGACAACCTTCCGTTTATCCACGCGGGAGATAACATTGTCTGCATCCTTCCGATGGCACATATGTACGGATTGGCCTTCGAGGTACTCAATTCTGTCAATAAAGGTTGTCACATTCATTTCATTACACGAATGCCCAGCCCGCAAGTGATTGGAAAAGCCTTTGTCACCTGTCGCCCACGATTGATCCTGGCAGTACCGATCATCATCGAAAAGATTGTACGAACCCGCATCTTCCCGATCATCGAGAAGCCTATGATGAAAGTTTTGCTCAACCTGCCGGTGATTAATACAATCGTACGAAAAAAGATAGCCAATCAGCTTAATCAGGCTTTCGGCGGTAATTTCGAAGAGATCGTAATAGGCGGTGCTCCTCTCAATAAAGAGGTCGAACAGTTTCTTCGTTCCATCCGTTTCCGTTACACGGTAGGTTATGGGATGACTGAATGCGGACCGCTTGTCGCGTATGCTCAATGGGATATCTTCAAGCCAACCTCTGTAGGTAAAATTGTAGACCGCATGGAAGTGCGCATCGACTCTTCTGATCCACAGCATCAGGTTGGAGAAATTCTGGTACGAGGAAGCAATAATATGTTGGGATATTACAAGAATCCTCAACTCACAGCTACAGTGATGATGCCCGACGGCTGGATGCGGACAGGCGACTTGGGTACAATGGATGCAGACGGTTTTCTCTATATCCGCGGACGAAGCAAGACGATGTTGCTTGGACCGAACGGACAGAACATCTATCCAGAAGAGATCGAAGCCAAGTTGAACAACTTGCCTCTCGTTGTAGAGTCATTGATTATTTCAGACAATAAGAAGTTGACGGCTTTGATTTACCCGGACTGGGATCAGATAAAGAAGTCTGGACTAACCACCAAAGCACTGAACGAACAAATGATGCAAAACCTGAAACAATTGAACCGGAGCGTTCCTGGCTATTGTAAAGTAGCACTTTATGAGTTGAGGGAACATGAATTTGAGAAAACTCCTAAAAAGAGCATTAAGCGTTTCTTATATCAGCCCGAACTCTAAGTTCTGATTCTTTTCCGGAAAAGAAATCGGCAGGCAAAAGAACAACTGCCCGACAAATACGTTACTTTTGCGGACAAAATCAGACGATTCTTTATGGAACAAGAAAACAAATATGCTTTATTCTTACACGATATCGCCCGATTCATTCCGGGCGATCGTATTTATACAGACGAATTACGCCGTCTGGCGTGGGGAACGGATGCCGGTTTCTATCGGCTTATTCCACAAATTGTCGTTCGCTCCGACTCTGAAGAAGAAGTATCCAAGCTGTTGGAAACTGCAGACAAATACCAATTGCCGGTGACATTCCGAGCAGCCGGAACAAGCCTTTCCGGACAAGCAATCAGTGACTCTATCCTGATCGTTGCAGGAAAACATTGGGAACAATATGAAGTTTTAGAGGAAGGAAAGGCCGTCCGTCTCCAACCTGGAATCATCGGACAACGAGTCAATGAAATTCTAAAGCCTTACGGACAAAAATTTGCTCCTGATCCGGCTTCCGTAAAAAGTGCTATGGTTGGCGGTATTGTAATGAACAATGCTTCTGGAATGAATTGTGGGACTCATGCCAATAGTGACAAAGTTTTGCGTTCTGTCCGAATGGTTTTGGCAGATGGTACCCGTCTTGACACAGGAAATCCAGAAAGCCGTCGTGCCTTCCAGGAAAAAAGACCAGACTTTATCCGCCGAATAGAAGAACTTCGTGACCAAGTAAGAGCAAATAAGTCACTGGCAGAACGAATCCGTTATAAATATGCTATTAAGAATGTAACGGGATTAAATATTCTGCCATTTATCCGCTTTGATGATCCATTTGACATCATTGCCCATCTATTGGTAGGTTCAGAAGGAACACTTGCATTCCTTTCAGAAGTAACCATGACAACCGAATATGATTATCCTTGCAAAGCCAGTGCCATGCTTTATTTCAGTGATATCAAGGAAGCATGCCGGGCTGTCGTCGCCATGAAAAAGCTTACGAATGAACAAGGGAACTGGATTGTCAAAGGAGCAGAACTGCTTGACAAAAAATCACTTGCATCCGTTAATGATACAACGGGTGAAAACTTGACTGCAGTCCTCACCGAAACAAAGGCACATACACCAGAAGAACTTCAGCAATATATCCGGCAAATCGAAACTTGTCTCCAGGAATTTAATACATATACACCCGTTCACTTTACAGATAAGCCTGAAGAATACTCCCGTTATTGGGCCGTTCGTTCCGGTATTTTCCCGTCGGTTGGAGGAACACGTAAATTAGGAACAACCTGTCTGATCGAAGACGTAGCCTTCCATATTGAAGACTTGCCTGAAGCAACTGCTGAACTTCAAGCCCTACTGGCGCGTCACGGATACGAAGATGCCTGCATCTATGGCCATGCACTTGAAGGGAACTATCATTTTATTCTGAACCAGTCTTTTCATACCAACGAAGAAGTAAAACGATATGAAGACCTGATGAATGATGTCAAAACGCTGGTAGTAGATAAATATGACGGCTCGCTGAAAGCGGAACATGGAACAGGACGAAACATGGCACCTTTCGTCCGTTATGAATGGGGCGATGACGCCTTTGAATTGATGAAATCTGTCAAACAATTATTCGACCCCAAGAATCTGTTGAATCCGGGAGTCATCTTTAACGATGACCCCAAATGCCATATCAAGCATTTCAAGCCTCTGCCATTGACAAATCCCAAAGTAGATCGTTGTATTGAATGCGGTTTCTGCGAAGTAAACTGTCTTACCTGCGGATTTGCCTTATCCAGTCGTCAGCGTATCGTCATTCAACGAGAAATATCTCGTTTGCGCCAAAGTGGAGATGACCCACAGCGCCTTGCCACGCTGCTCAAAGAATATAAATATTGGGGAAATCAAACCTGTGCCGGAGACGGATTATGCTCGATGTCATGCCCGATGCATATCAATACCGGAGAATTAACACACGATATCCGCCAAGCTGAGTTACCCAAGGGATGTAAAGGTTATCAATTGGGTGATTTTGCCGCCCGTCACTTTGCGGGAATCAAGAATTCACTTCGGCCGGTACTGACTCTTGCCGATACGGCTCACGCTGTTATGGGAACAACGCTTATGACAAGTTTGACTCGGGGCATGCATCAGACATTAGGTATTCCTCTATGGACACCAGCCATGCCCAAAGCCTATCGCATTCGCAAGCAGCTCCGAAGTCATATAACAGCCAAACCGGACAAAGTGGTTTACTTCCCCAGCTGTATTAACCAGACAATGGGATTAGCCCGTAAATCACCTGAAGAGATGGCGCTTGTCGACAAAATGGTTTCTCTTCTCCAAAAAGGTGGATTTGAAGTCATCTTCCCTGATAATATGGACAAATTATGTTGTGGCACGATTTGGGAAAGTAAAGGAATGATGGATATAGCCGACCGTAAATCCAAAGAGTTGGAAGAGGCTCTTTGGAAAGCCAGTGAGGAAGGACGTTATCCTGTTCTCTGTGATCAAAGTCCATGCCTGCATCGTATGCGCGAAACCATCAAGAAGATGAAACTCTATGAACCTGCAGAATTCATTTATACCTTCTTGCGTGACCGGCTGATATTTACACCGACAGATGAACCAGTCGCTATACACATTACCTGTTCCATGAGACGTATGGGATTAGCAGATACCATCATTAATCTGGCCAAATTATGTTCTAAACACGTATTCTTCCCCGAAGAAATAGGTTGTTGCGGTTTTGCCGGTGATCGTGGTTTCACACATCCCGAAGTCAATGCCTATGCTCTCCGCAAACTGCGTCCTCAACTCGAAGAAAAAGGTATTCAACGTGGGTATTCCAACAGTCGGACCTGCGAAATTGGACTGACGACCAACTCTGGTGTACCTTATGTTTCGATTGCATATTTGGTAGATCGGTGTACACGTCCGAAGTAATAATATAGGTAAGACATCAAAAATAGAATTTTCCGAAAGACGTCTCTCTATTGGATCTTTTTTAGATGATAACAGAGACGTCTTTATTTTTACTTGTCTCTTCCTTATTGGGTTGTAATTAATCGCTAAAGAATTTCTCCAATTTAATAAAATTTATTTTTGGTTCTTGTTTTTATATGGATAAATTGAAAACATAAGGACAATAAGCACTCGTTTTCAGTAAATCGAGTAAAACCACTAAAGACTTTCATTAAAAAAATGCATATCTTTGTATGTTAAATTCCGAATAGGCAGATGATTTAGGTTACACGATTTAAGATTTTAATATATGTCTGACAAAAATTCACCGTTGATATTAGGAACAGAGCCAATTGGCAAGCTATTGACACAATATGCCATTCCGGCAATCATTGCCATGACGGCATCTTCATTGTATAACATGGCTGATAGTATTTTCATTGGCCACGGAGTAGGTGCGATGGGTATCGCCGGTCTCGCATTAACTTTCCCATTAATGAATTTGGCTGCGGCATTCGGTTCGTTGGTCGGTGTGGGAGCTTCCACGTTAGTATCTGTCAAACTGGGACAAAAAGACTACGAAGGTGCCAACAACGTGTTGGGAAATGTCTTCATGCTGAATCTGATTATGGGTGTGGCCTTCTCGGTAGTATTCCTGTTATTCCTCGATCCGGTTCTCTACTTCTTCGGGGCAAGCGAACAAACAATCTCTTATGCCCGTGACTATATGCGGATCATCTTATATGGTAACGTGATCACCCATATGTATTTGGGGTTAAACTCCGTTTTGCGCTCGTCTGGTTATCCCAAGATGGCAATGTTTGCCACGTTACTATCAGTAGTAGTCAATTGCTTGCTCAATCCGTTATTCATCTTTGTGCTCGACTGGGGTATCAAAGGGGCAGCATGGGCAACGGTCTTCTCGCAGTTGATTTCCTTGATCGGACAATTCATTCACTTCTCGCGCCCCACGCAGCTGCTGCATTTCCACAAAGGAATCTACAAGCTGCATAAAGAGCTGGTAGACGCGATCATCTCCATCGGGATGTCGCCCTTCCTGATGAACCTCTGCTCGTGCCTCATCGTCCTATTGATTAACTGGGGACTGAAAGAGCACGGCGGCGACATGGCGATCGGGGCCTACGGCATCGTGAACCGCATCGTCTTCCTCTTCATCATGATCATCATGGGTTTCAACCAGGGAATGCAGCCGATCGCAGGATATAACTTCGGCGCCCGGCAATTCCACCGCGTTATCGACGTGACGAAACTGACGACGAAATGGGGTATTGGTGTCGCGACCTTCGGTTTCCTGACCTGCCAGTTCTTCCCGGAATTCATCGTAGGCTTCTTCACGACCGACGAAGAGCTGACCCATGCCGCTGTTTATGGGTTACATATAGTCTTCGCCGTCTTCCCGATTGTAGGATTCCAGATGGTCTCGACCAACTTCTTCCTGTCAGTCGGCCTGTCCAAAATGGCTATTTTCCTTTCGTTGACCCGGCAGATGTTATTTTTAGTACCCTGTTTGATTGTTTTACCAAGAATTTGGGGTACATTTGGGGTGTGGGTAAGTATCCCTATCGCCGACCTGACGGCAACGATCGTAACGGCCATTGTCTTAATCCGTCAGTTCCGGAAATTCCGGCAACAACAAGCTGAGGCAGTTGGATAGAGATGCTTTCTGGTAGAAATTCGTTTAATCATTTAATATTTCATTCTTATGTTAATACCAAAACGTGTGGGTAAAGTGCTCGGCGGGACATTGCTGGTTGGTTCCGTGCTCTTTACATCCTGTAATCAAACAGTCGAAACACAAATTCAGTTAATACCAGAGCCGTTCGAGATGACTCAGTCGGATGGCATGCTTAAAATTGATCAGGCAATGCTCGTGGGAGCCGGTTCGGCTTCCAACAAAGTGAACTTCCGCGTCGACCCGAATGCCACGGATATTCCGGACGAAGGATACCAACTGGAAATCGACGGAGCCGGTGTCCGCCTGGTAGCGAAGACGGAAACCGGTTTGTTCTACGGGAAGCAAACCCTCTTGCAGCTGTTAACCCCCAACGGACTGCCGTATGTGAAGATCAACGACCATCCTCGTTTCCCCTATCGCGGTCTGCATCTCGACGTGTCCCGTCATTTCTTCGACAAAGAAGAAGTCAAGAAGCTGATGAACGTCATGTCGTACTACAAACTGAACACCCTGCATCTTCATTTGACCGATGCCGGCGGTTGGCGTCTGCAGATCGACAAATATCCGAAACTGACACAAGAAGGAGCCTTCCGTACCCAATCCGACTGGCGTGAATGGTGGGATAACGGCAAAGACCGCCAGTACCTGAAAGAAGGAACGGAAGGAGCCTATGGCGGCTACTATACAAAAGATGACATCCGTGACATGCTGGCATACGCGGCCGAAAAACATATCACCATCATTCCGGAAATCGAATTCCCGGCTCATTCGGATGAAGTCTTTGTGGCTTATCCCGAATTATGCTGCGCAGGGAAGTCGCATACCGGTGGAGATTTCTGTATCGGCAATCCGAAAACATTCGAATTCATGGAGAATGTCCTGACCGAAGTGATCGATCTCTTCCCTTCCGAATACATACACATCGGCGGCGACGAGGCTGCTAAGAATACATGGAAGACCTGTCCGAAATGCCAGGCGTTGATGAAGAAAGAGAAACTCGCCAATGTCGATGAGTTGCAAAGCTACATGATCCGCAAAGCAGAAGAGTTCTTAAATTCTAAGGGTCGCCACCTGATTGGTTGGGACGAAATCCTGGAAGGCGGACTAGCCCCCGAAGCGACTGTCATGTCATGGCGTGGTGAAGCGGCGGGATTCAAATCAGCCCGCATGGGACACGATGTGATCATGACGCCGGGCAACTACATGTATTTCGACTTTTACCAGGCAGATCCCCGGTATCAACCGGTTGCCATCGGCGGATATACTCCGATCCGGAAAGTATATAGCTACAATCCAATCCCTCAGGATTCGCTGACAGCCGAAGAAGCCAAGCACTTTCTGGGTGTACAAGCGAATACATGGACCGAATACATTCCAACTCCAGAGCATTTGGAATATATGATGTTCCCACGTGCCCTTGCCGTAGCAGAAATAGGTTGGACCCCGCAGGAGAAACGGGATTGGCAGGATTTCAAACCACGTGTCAACGCACACATCCCCGTCTTGCAACGGATGGGATTAAACCCGTTCCCGCTTTCCAACGAACTGGAATTTGACATGGTAGTAGATACCCTCCAAAAAGAGATCCGCGTCACAATGGATGCCGAGAAATATCCGGCAGAAATCCGCTATACAACCGATGGCTCTACCCCGACAGCTTCCTCTCCTATCTATCAGGAACCAATTGTTGTCAAAGATTCAGCCAGAATCGTGGCAGGTATCTTCGTAAACGGTCAGTTGCAAGATCGGGTTTCTGAGCAGCGCGTTGACTACCATAAAGGGATCGGGAAAAATATCCGCTTCAACAGTCGCCTGTATCCGGGCTATATGGCCGGAGGTATGAATGCTATTATTGATGGTTATCGAGGAGGCCTGACGTATCTCGATCAGCGCTGGCAAGGCTACACAGACAATCTGGATTGTATCATCGACCTGGGAGAAGTCATGGACCTGCATCAAGTATCTTCGAAATGGATGCAACTGAAAGGCCCTTGGGTATTCCAGCCCGAACAGGTAGAAATCCTGACCTCCGAAGACGGGAAGAACTTTACCTCACAAGGCGTTATCCCGACTACCGTATCCCGCGAAAACCCGGATCTGATTTTCCAGGAATATACATTCAACGGGAACTGGAAAGCTCGTTACCTGCAAGTAAAAGCAAAGAACAGCCCGAAAGGCGGATTCATTTTCGTAGATGAAGTTGTCATCTGGTAATAAATAAGTATCAATTCTAAACACAAATAAACAGACAAACATGAAAAAACAATTATTGACGCTCTTGTTGTGCGGCGGAAGTTTCGCCTTTGCACAACAGCCTGTCGATTATGTCAATCCTTTTATCGGAACAAGCAATTTCGGAACAACTAATCCCGGAGCTGTCTGTCCCCAAGGAATGATGAGTGTGACACCTTTCAATGTCATGGGATCTGAAACCAACGAATTTGATAAAGACAGTCGGTGGTGGTCAACGCCCTATACATCCGACAATGACTTCTTCACCGGTTATGCCCATGTCAATCTGAGCGGTGTTGGTTGCCCTGAATTAGGAGGCTTATTACTGATGCCGACTTCCGGAGATCTGAAAGTAGATTACCATGAATATGGTAGTCATTATAAAAAAGAAGTGGCTCATCCGGGATATTACAGTAATATGCTGACTAAATATAATATTAAGACGGAAGTCACAGCTACACCTCGTACCGGATTAAGCCGTTTCACCTTCCCGAAAGGACAAGGAAATATCTTGCTAAACTTAGGAGAAGGTCTGACTAACGAAACCGGTGCAACCGTCCGCTTTGTAAGCGATACAGAAATCGAAGGAAGCAAGCTGATGGGAACATTCTGTTATAATCCGCAAGCTGTCTTTCCGATTTATTTCGTGATGCAAGTAAACAAGGCTCCGAAGGAAAAAGGATACTGGAAAAAGCAACGCGAGATGAAAGGCGTAGAGGCTCAGTGGGACGCTGATGCAGGTAAATACAAACTATACACGAAATATACCCGCGAAATCAGTGGCGACGACGTAGGTGTCTGGTTTAAATACGATGTAGCCGAACAGGAACAGATCGAAGTAAAGATCGGTGTTTCATTCGTCAGTATCGAGAATGCCCGTGAGAATCTGAAAGCCGAACAACCCGGTTTCGAGTTCGATAAAATTGCTTCTGCTGCCCGCGACAAGTGGAATGATGATTTATCACGCATTACGGTAGAAGGCGGTACGAAGGATGAAAAGACAATCTTCTACACTGGTCTGTATCATTTGCTGATCCATCCGAATATTTTACAGGACGTCAACGGTGAATATCCGAAGATGGAGAGCCTGGAAGTGGGTAAGACAAGTGGTAACCGTTACACAGTATTCTCGTTATGGGATACTTACCGCAATGTCAGTTCACTCATGACTTTACTGTATCCGGACCGTCAGTTGGATATTATCCAGACTATGATTGATATGTATAAGGAAAACGGATGGTTACCGAAATGGGAACTTTACGGTCGGGAGACATTCACCATGGAAGGTGATCCTTCAATCCCTTATATCGTAGATGCCTGGATGAAAGGTTTACGTGATTTCGACACGACAACAGCCTATGAAGCCATGCGTAAAGGAGCTACAACTCCTGGCGAATTTAATCTGCTTCGTCCGGATGCTAATGATTATTTCTCATTAGGCTATGTTCCGTTACGCGAACAATATGACAACTCTGTTTCCCATGCTTTGGAATATTATCTGGCCGACTGGAACCTCAGCCAGTTTGCAGCAGCTTTGGGAAAGAAAGAAGATGCGAAATTGTTCTATGACCGCTCAATGGGTTACAAACATTACTATTGTAAAGATTTCGGTACATTACGTCCGATTTTGCCGGATGGTAAATTCTATGAGCCTTTTGATCCGAAACAAGGTGAAAACTTTGAGCCAAGTCCGGGATTCCACGAAGGAAATGCTTGGAATTATACCTTCTATGTACCGCACGACATCAAAGGATTGGCCAAACTGATGGGAGGAAACAAGAAGTTCGTCAATAAATTACAAGGCGTATTCGACGATGGTAATTATGATCCGGCCAACGAACCCGATATCGCTTATCCGTATTTGTTCAGTTATTTCAAAGGAGAAGAATGGCGTACCCAGAAAGAAGTACATAAGATCCTGAAGAGTGGCTATCACAATGCTCCGAACGGTGTTCCTGGAAACGAAGACGCCGGAACCATGTCTACATGGGCTATCTTCTCGATGATGGGATTTTATCCGGCATGTCCGGGTGATGCTGATTATGTACTGACATCACCGGTGTTCGATAAGATCACGATTCATCTCGACAAGAAATATTATCCGGCAGGAGATTTGGTAATCGAAGCTTCACACGCTACACCTGAATCCATCTACATCCAGTCGATTCAGGCAGGAGACAAGAAGTTAAAAGGTTATACCATCTCTCATCAAGATCTGGTAAAAGCCGGAACTCTGAAGTTCACATTAGGTGATCAACCTAAGAAATAAAAAAAGAATCATTTCCATTCATACTTGTTTTCTTTCATGAATACGAGCATGAGTGGAAATGATTCTCGTCTATTTTCATTTTGATTCCCGTTAGTTTCAAAAATGATTCTCTGGAGTTTTTATTGCTAAGTTTTAAACCTGTTTTTACTCTTCTATCTGAGAAAACTATTCATCATCCTTTTTTCCCATTTTGTTCTCGATAATAAATGCCAAGATCAATCCTAAACCACCGCACAACAAAACCGACGCTCCATACGCCATAGAAATCATTTTCCAGTCGCCTTCGAAATTCACACGCACAAACGTATGGAAAATGAAGCCGATCAATAATCCTAAGCCTAAGCCAGCCATCAGACATCCGATTTTCAAAGCACTGAAGGATATCTGTTTTTGTGCAAAACTTGGTAACTGAAGTTTCCCGTCCAACACAGCCCAATCTACCTTCTCCGATAATTTCTCAATAATCATCAGACGTTCTTTCTTATGAACGAACAATTCAAACAAACTGTAAATTCCGTAACAAATAATTCCGACAACCAGCGGAATAGAAATAAAATCCATCATAATCGTTTCTGTTATTTTTATGTTATTAATACCTTTGTTTTCCGAAGCTTCTGTATATTTGACGCAAGAGAAACGGAATGGTTACAACTTTCAGGCAATTTTTTTTGGGCAGCCGCCCTTTGCAAACTTATTTTTGCCAGTCAGAAACTTTCCACCCTGCCGAGGGAAAACTTCTTTCCCTATTATATATTCTTTAGTTCACGCCGTGGATTACTTAGTTCACGCCGTGGTTTAAGTAGTTCACGGCGTGGTTTACTTAGTTCACGTCGTGAACTAAAGAATTACATATAGGGTCAGAAAGTTTGAATCTAGGGTTACAGACTTTACCTCCGGGGGAAAATGAGGTATCCCGTTCAAATTATTTGATAAAGTCATGTAACCTTTCCGGCAAGCCTGCGTCAATCATTATGAAATGGAAGGATTATCGGATACATATTATATCAACCGGATTCTGGCAGGCGACACCAGTTGTTTCGCCTGTCTGTTGGATAAATACAGCCAACCGTTGTTTGCTTTGATCTTTCGGATTGTGCAAAACCGGGAAGATGCAGAGGAACTGACGGAAGATGTATTTATCAAGGCATTCCGTCAATTGGAATCTTTCCGCGGAGAAGGCAATTTTGCCAATTGGTTGTACCGGATTGCTTACAACATGGCCATATCGGCTGTCCGAAAAAAGAAGATGGAATATTTATCAATAGAAGATTCGCAGCTGACGAATGTATCCGAAGAGGAAGTGCAGGAAGCATTAGGTTCATACGGAACAGCCCAGCAGCTGGAATGGCTGGACCGGGCATTGGCCCAACTTCCCCCAGATGACCGGGCATTAATCCTCTTATTCTATATCGAAGAGAAAAGTCTGGATGACTTGACAGGTATTACAGGCTTGTCGTTATCTAATCTGAAAGTGAAGTTACACCGCATACGGAAGAAACTGTATGTGCTGCTAACTGAAGAAGAAAAGAATCAGAATGTTGTTCACAAGAAGTAAAGAATCATGGAAAAAGAAACAAATAGAGTACAAGAAGACCGTTTGAAATCATTGTTCAAACAAATGCCGGCAGTATCACTCTCGGAAGGATTCCGGTCGCAAATGATGCAACGTATCGAAAAAGAAGCGGTACGTAAACGAAAGCGACAGGCTTGGCTGGAATGGAGTATGCTGATTCTCTCTTCGACAATCATGATTGTTGCAGCCGTTTTAGGGTTGAAAGAATTGGAAATACCCGTTATCCGATGGACACAAATAGATACTTCTTTGCTCTTTATTTATACCTATATAGGAAGTATCGCTCTTTTCCTGTTGTGGCTCGACTATCGATTTAGACGCTGGTATGATAAAAAGCATGGGACGAAAGAGAAATAACCGGACAAAAATCCCTATTTTTGGACCATAAATCCCAATAAGCTTATGAACAAGAAACTGATAAAAAATGTCCGTATCATCAACGAAGGGCGGAGTTATCAAGGTGCAGTACTGATCAACGGTGAAATGATTGAAGCCGTGTATGAAGGAGAAGTTCCTTCTGAAATCATAGCTGAAGCCAAAGAGGTCGTGGATGGCCAGGGCAAATGGTTACTGCCAGGTTGTATCGATGATCAGGTTCATTTCCGTGAACCAGGACTAACGCACAAAGCTGATATTTATTCTGAAAGTCGGGCTGCCGTGGCAGGTGGTGTCACCTCGTTTATGGATATGCCAAACACCAAACCGCAGACAACAACACTCGAAAACCTGGAATGGAAGTTCAACCGGGCAGCCGAAACATCCGTAGCCAATTATTCTTTCTTCTTTGGAGGAACAAACGATAATATGGAAGATATTCGTCGTCTGGATCGTTCCCGTGTTCCGGGATTAAAGTTATTCTTAGGCTCATCGACAGGAAATATGTTGGTAGATAAGAAAGATGCGCTCGAAAAAATCTTTAGTGAAAGTAACCTGTTGATTGCTGTCCATGCCGAAAAAGAAGAAATTATCAAAAGGAACATCGCTTACTACACCCAACAGTATGGTGAAGATCTGGATATTTCCTTCCACAGTAAAATTCGTAGTGAAGAAGCTTGTTATGCCTCCTCTTCGGAAGCTGTCGAACTGGCTACCCGGTTAGGAACGCGTTTGCATATTCTTCATCTGTCAACAGCCAAGGAAACTACTTTACTGGATAATAAGCTTCCTTTGAAGGATAAGAAAATTACCGGAGAAGTTTGTGTACATCATCTGTGGTTCCATGACGGAGATTATGCTTTGTTCGGTAACCGGATCAAATGGAATCCTTCTATCAAAACGCTGGCCGATCGGACAGCCTTGCGTGAAGCCGTTAATAATGACAAAATAGATATCATTGCCACCGACCACGCTCCTCACCTGCTTTCCGAGAAAGAAGGCTCTTGTCTGAAAGCAGCCTCAGGCGGACCGTTGGTACAACATTCTTTAATCGTCATGCTGGAATTAGCCATGGAAGGCCGATTCACATACGAAAAGGTCGTGGATAAAATGGCTCACAAGCCCGCCGAACTTTTCCACATTGACCGTAGAGGTTATATTCGTCCGGGTTATTATGCAGACCTGGTCTTAATTGATCCGAACAAGACATGGACCGTAAGCAAAGAAAATATCCTGACCAAATGTGGTTGGTCTCCATTTGAAGGATATACCTTCCATCATGCCGTTGATACGACATGGGTAAACGGCGAAGTCGTTTGGAAAGAAGGTCAGATCCGGAATGAAGTCCATGGAAAGGAATTAAAATACATCTATTAATATTATCAGCAGTCTATTGTTGTATGGCGAATGATGCAGAAGGAATAACCGATTCTGCATCATTCGTTCTTATATAAATATCAGTAAAACGATATGTCATAAAAGTGTCCGAACAACTTATAAAATTCCTAACCCAACCTTTCATATAGAATATTTTCCACACAAAATAGTAACACTTTTATCTATTAATATTTTTTATACTGTTAAACTTTCATTCTCATACAAAATATTTATAAGAAGTAGTATCTTTACACTTTTGAAAAAAGAATATAAAAATATAACCGATTCTAATATTAAAGTCAATATGTCAACACAAAAAGTAGCACAACGCGCGCCTAAAAGCGCCTGCAACTTCGCTCCTTCCAATGAAGCGAATATGATGGGCATGAACGACCGAATCAAACGGTTACGTAAAGAATCGTTCGAAGCTCAACCTTCTTTGTCTATTGAAAGAGCTTTGATCGAAACGAAGTTCTATAAAGAAAACGAAGGAAAATATCCTATTCCTATCCTACGTGCTCTTAATTTCTATGAAATATGTAAACAGAAAACCATCTATATTGGTAAAGACGAGCTAATCGTTGGTGAACGTGGTCCACGCCCTAAGTCTGTTCCAACATTCCCGGAATTAACTTGCCATAGCGTAGAAGATTTGCATATTCTGAACACACGCGAATTACAACGCTACACCATCAGCCAGGAAGACATTGACACTTACGAACGCGAAGTTATCCCTTACTGGAAAGGTCGTACACAACGCGAACGTATCTTCAATCATGTCCCGAAAGAATGGAAGGAAGCTTACGAAGTAGGTATGTTCACCGAGTTTATGGAACAAAGAGCTCCCGGCCATACGGCTCTCGACGGAAAAGTATATCGTTACGGATTATTAGACTTAAAAGACAGAATCCAAAAGCATATCGAATCACTCGACTTTATGAATGATCCGGAAGCTACCGATAAACAAGAAGAGTTGCAGGCAATGGCCATCTCGTGTGATGCAGCTATCTTGTTCGCCAACCGGCATGCAGACCTTGCAGATGAAATGAGTATGACGGAAAAAGATCCGAAACGTGCAGCAGAACTTCGTCGGATTGCGGAAGTATGCCGTTGGGTTCCGGCTCATGCGCCTCGTGATTTCTGGGAGGCTATCCAAATGTATTGGTTTGTTCATTTGGGAACCATCACAGAACTGAACGGCTGGGATGCCATGAATCCAGGACATTTCGATCAGCATCTGGCTCCTTTCTATGAGAAAGGTATTGCTGACGGTACATTGACCCGCGACCAAGCCAAAGAATTGATGTCTTGCTTCTTCATCAAAGTCAACAATCATACTGCCCCTCCTAAAGTAGGTATCACTGCCAAGGAAAGTGGAACCTACAACGATTTCACGAATCTGAATATCGGAGGTGTGAAATCGGACGGCAGCGATGGCGTCAGTGAAGTATCATATATCATGCTCGAAACTATCGAAGAGCTACATATCCTGCAACCCGGTAGTGCCATCCATATCAGTGCCTGCACTCCTGAACGTTTCCTGCGTGCCGGTTGTAAAGTCATTCGTCAAGGACATGGTTATCCTTCCGTATTTAATCCGGATGTATATATTCAGGAATTGATGCGCCAAGGGAAGAGCCTGACCGATGCCCGCGAAGGTGGATGCAGCGGTTGTATCGAAGTAGGCGCTTTCGGTAAAGAAGCATACGTACTGACAGGCTACCTGAATGTTCCGAAGATTCTGGAAGTAACACTGCACAACGGTGTCGATCCGGTTTCCGGCAGAAAGGTCGGATTGGAAACGGGCGAAGCTGATTCTTTCCAGACATTCGAAGATTTATATACGGCTTTCCTGAAACAAATCCATTATTTCGTGGACATGAAAGTGCGTGTCAGCAATTATATCGACCGGATGTTTGCCAAATATGCTCCGGCAACATTCCTTTCTCTTTTCATCGACGACTGTATCGCAAAGGGGAAAGATTACTATAATTGCGGTCCACGGTATAATACTACTTATATCCAATGCACCGGATTAGGAACTATCACGGATAGTTTGTGTTCATTGCGGAAGCATGTCTTTGAAGACAAACGTTACACCATGAATGAAATGCTTCAGGCAATGAATGACAACTTCGTCGGTCATGAAGTAATGCGTCAGTATATCTTGAATCATACTCCATTCTTCGGAAATGATGATGACAAAGCGGATTCCGTAGCTGTCCGGGTATTCAATGATCTGTATGATGCCATCGAAGGCAAACCAAATACGAAAGGTGAATGTTTCCACCTGAATATGCTTTCTACTACCTGTCACGTTTATTTCGGTAAGGTAATGGGTGCAACACCGAATGGCCGCCTGGCAGGTAGAGCGATCTCCGACGGTACTTCTCCTTCTCACGGAGCAGACACTCACGGGCCATCTGCCGTTATCAAGTCTTTAGGCAAATTGGATCAGGTAAAGAGTGGTGGTACTTTATTGAATCAACGTTTTATGCCTAGCTTGCTGAAGCGTGAAGAAGACGTTGCCAAACTGGCTTCTCTGATCCGTACTTACTTTGCTTTGGGCGGACACCATATCCAGTTCAATATCGTAGATACAGAAACTTTGTATGCTGCCCAGAAATGTCCGGAAGATTATCGGGATTTGCTGGTTCGCGTAGCCGGTTACAGCGATTATTTCAATGACATGAATGCCGACCTGCAGGCCGATGTGATTGCACGTACTGAACAGGAATCATTCTAACGTATGGGACTGCTGTTTGATATCAAACGATATGCGATTAATGATGGTCCGGGTATCCGGATCACCTTATTCTTGAAAGGTTGCCCGATGTCTTGTGTATGGTGTCATAATCCGGAAGGCATCGGGAAGAAATCGGTCAAACTTTATACACGGAAGAAATGTATCGGCTGCCAGACATGCGTGCATGCGTGCCCTGAAGGAGCCTTGGAACTGACACGTTCCGGCATCGTCACGGATGCAACCAAATGCAAGATGTGCGGAACCTGTGTAGAAGTTTGTCCGGCTTGTGCCTTGGAGATTTCAGGACGGGAATGGACGGTAAACGAAGCCATGCGCGAGATTGAAAAGGAAACTGCCGTCATGGATCGATCGGAAGGCGGAGTTACCTTCTGTGGTGGTGAACCGTTGATGCAACCCGACTTCTTACTGGAACTCTTAACCCGATGTGGACAGGAAGATATTCACCGGGCAGTCGATACCACATTGTATGCCTCGGAAGAAGTCGTTCGGCGAGTCATTCCGCAATGCGATTTGTTTCTGGTCGATCTGAAGCTGATGGATTCAGAGAAACACCGACATTATTGTGGCGTGCCCAACGAACGTGTTTTGGAGAATCTCCGGCTGGTCGCTTCCTCGGATGTTCCTTATTGGATCCGGATTCCGCTCATTGAAGGCGTCAATGCCGATGAAGAGAATATACGGAAATCGGCCGAATTCCTGGCTAGTCTGCCCAAACCGCCGGAAATGATCAACCTGCTGGTGTATCACGACATTGGGAAAAACAAGCATGATAAACTAGGAACGACATACAATCCGCATCAATACGCAATGCGTGCTCCTGATGAAGCCACTCAACAACGGTGTTTGGACACCTTTAGCGAACATCGGTTAACGGCTAAAATCGGAGGATAAAAACAATCGGGCTGTGTCAAAACAAGTTTAAACACAGAGGCACAGAAGTACAGAGTTTTTATTTCTTTTATACTCAATAATTTTTCTCTGTGGCTTCGTGCCTCTGTGTTTCATTTTTTGTATTTTGACGCATCTTTTTATTCATAGAATAATATCCGAAACGCTCGACAGGGCTTCCGCTCCTCAGGAAGCTCCGTCGGAGTGTCGGACAAGGCTTCCTTTTCTCGGGAAGCATAGTCGGAGCGTCGGACAAGGCTTCCTTTTCTCAGGAAGCTCCGTCGGAGCGTCGGACAGGACTTCCTTTTCTCGGGAAGCTCCGTCAGAGCATCGGACAGGGCTTCCTTTTTCCAGGAAGCTCCGTCAAAGCTTTATTTCTAATTGATCCATCATCACACCAGTCTTACGACGAGCTTCTTCTACATTCTCGGCACGGGCCAGCAACACTGCCATACGACGATGCCCATTGACCGAAGGCTTACCAAACAAACGCAACTGCGTGTCTGGCTGTTCCAAGACATGCTCCAGATTACCAAAACTCAACTGCGAACTTTCGCCCTCAACTACAACGGCACGCGAAGCTCCTGCTCCCAGGAAACGGATATTCGGTATTGGCAAACCCAATACGGCACGGGCATGAAGGGCGAACTGAGACAAATCCTGGGTAATCATCGTCACCATGCCGGTATCATGCGGACGCGGAGAAACCTCACTGAAGATCACTTCATCGCCCTTCACAAACAATTCAACACCAAAGATTCCTCGCCCACCTAAAGCATCTGTAATCTGTTTAGCTATCTGACGCGCCTTTTCTTTCGCTACGGGGCTCATCACCTGAGGCTGCCAGGATTCGCGGTAATCGCCATCTTTCTGTACATGACCCACCGGTTCCAGGAAAGAAGTTCCGTTGATATGACGAACTGTCAACTGTGTAATTTCATAATCGAAATCCACAAATCCTTCAACAATCACCTTACCGGCACCAGCACGACCGCCTTCCTGCGCATAATGCCAAGCTGGATCAATATCTTCTTCCTTACGGACAACACTCTGGCCGTGTCCGCTTGAACTCATAATCGGTTTTACCACACATGGCATTCCAATCTCTTTTACGGCTGCCTTAAACTCTTCTTCAGTTGCTGCAAAACGATACGGAGAAGTAGGCAAGCCCAATTCTTCAGCAGCCAAACGACGGATACCTTCACGATTCATCGTCAACCAAGTAGCCTTAGCCGTAGGAATAACATGGAAACCTTCCTGTTCCAATTCCATCAACGTAGTTGTTGCGATGGCTTCTACTTCCGGCACAATATAATCAGGCTTTTCCTTTTCAATGATTTCACGCAGTGCTTTTCCATCCAACATCGAAACCACATACGAACGATCGGCCACTTGCATGGCAGGCGCATTCGCATATTTATCCAGCGCAATGACTTCTACTCCATAACGCTGTAACTCGATTACAAACTCTTTTCCTAATTCGCCACTACCGCAAAGAACTACTTTCGTAGCAGTAGGTGACATCGGTGTTCCTATTGTTGCCATAGTATATTATTTTAAGTATATTGTCGAGGATATCTAAAGATAATTGCCAACAATGCGCCTATACCCAACAAATACGGATAATACAAATACTGCATGATCTCCAACGGAGAAACATTTCCTAAACCGGAAGCCATGAGCATTTGCGCACCATACGGGATAATACCTTGTACAAAGCAAGAGAATATATCCAGCAAACTGGCACTTCGCCGCGGATCTATATGGAAACGTGTGGCAATATCTTTCGCTATCGGACCTGCCATAATCAGGGCAATTGTATTGTTGGCCGTACACAAATTGGCAAAACTGACTAGTCCGGCAATACTGGCTTCTGCTCCACGGGCCGAATCAATACGGGCCGTCAGCTTTTGGATGATCCATTCGATTCCACCATTATATCGGATCATTTCCAACATACCACCTGCCAAAAGCGTCACGATAATCAATTCGCCCATGCCGGTAATACCATTTCCCATCGCAGCATTCCAGGCCCAGATATCAAATGCGCCCGTCAGCAAACCGGTGATACCCGACAAAAGAATGCCTAAGAACAAGACCAGCATCACATTCATACCGGCAATGGCAGCAACCAAAACAACCAAATAAGGCAAAACCTTCACCCATTCGATATGTTCCGGCTGATAACTCTCGTGAACTCCTAAGCCCAACCAGACATATAAAACGGCCGTAAGTATAGCCACCGGCAATGCAATCCGGAAATTCACCTTAAACTTATCAGACATCTCACAACCTTGCGTTCGGGTGGCCACGATGGTTGTATCGGAAATAAAAGAAAGGTTATCACCAAACATGGCACCACTCACCACCACGCCTAGCATCAACGCATCCGGCATTCCGGCTTTTTCAGCAATTCCTACAGCCACCGGTGCCAAAGCAACAATGGTTCCAACGGAAGTTCCCACCGAAATCGAGATAAAGCAGGCGGCAATGAAAATACCGGCAGCCAGCAAATTACCCGGAAGGAGAGACATCGTCAGATTAACCGTAGCATCTACCGCTCCCATTTCCTTGGCAGTCTGAGCAAATGCTCCTGCCAAGATAAAAATGACTACCATCAACATAATGTTGCTGTTGGCAGCTCCTTTGCAGAACTGCTCGATCCGGCTATTCAGTTTTCCACCTTTTGAGATAGCAATTGCCACAACGGATGAAAGGACAAACGAGACCGTAATCGGCATCTTGTAGAAATCTCCGGCAATACAAGAAACCGCCAGATAAGAAAGCAGAAATACTCCTAACGGGAGCAAAGCCCACACGTTAGGAGTATGTTGAAATGTTTTATTTGTATGCTGAGTGTTTTGTGTCATTCTTTGTCTGTTTTAGAACGAGAAGCGCAACGCTATACGAACGCCTCCTTTCTTGATTCCCGGATTATCCAAATACGTTAATCGGCGATAATAATCTATACGTAAAATCTTCAGGATATTTTCCAAACCGATACTGGCTTCCATATATGGCTGATTTCCCATCGGCATAGTTCCTTCTGGCAGCTGGAACAAACCTGGTGTCAGTGTCGGATTGTTCTTATCCGTTAAGTTTCCGTAAATACCACTGAAAGAAACAACTTCACGTAACTTCAACCATTTAATACCAGGAATACGGTTCAAAATCCAACCCTTCAAATAATAAGTCACATACCAGGAAACATACTGGTCGGTTACAAACTCCATGGCATTCATCATATTGAAGGCTTCCGGTTGAATCGTCAATGACTGGTTGGTATTCGGCAGAATCAACAAGGGGAAAGGAACCTTATCCCATACCTTACCGGCTTTTACCTTCGCATCAATATGACCGAACGAAGACAACCAAATACGCTTTTCTGCACTTACCTCTGTATGATTGTATTGGTAATCACCACCCAATCCCTTAAAGCCAAACTGATGAGAGACTTTGAATACCGGAGCATCTTTCGAAAGGTTGAAGACAGATTCCCGACCGGCACGTCCGTTATAAGCACGCTCGCCTGGAGCAAAACGGAGTTGTAAGCCCAATTCGGTCTTGTTGAAGTCTGAAATATGTGTCAACGAACCATCCGTATTCATCAAATCATAACTCAATGTTCCGGCTGCCTCGTTGTTCTCATGTCGAACCCAACCTAAAATACCCACGTTGTTCAACCATTCTTTTTCGTATTGCAACATTGTCTTCCGGATATATTGCATGTGCGTTACCGGAGTTCCGACCTTAATAGCAACGAACATGTTATCCTTGCTTGTAAACAAGAAGTCCTGACCCGGCGTATAAACATCATATTCATGAATCAATGAAAGATTATTCCGCGGATATTCTCCCGGATGGTATTCTTTCTTATTGAAACTATGCGTTAAGGTCGCATTGTATTTCAATTTACGGTCGTCTACACCATAAGCCAGATAGCCATCGGCGAACCAACGATCGCTCAAATTAGCAGTTGTCATACCACCAACACGGAAACGAATACCTTCCAAGTTATTCGCACTGATCGTCGTATTCATCGGACCAAAGTCAAATTTACTGCTATTCCTGTCTTTTCCGGTCTGGATATATCCCGAGATCAGGATTTCGGCTGTCTTGATAATCACATTGAAAACAGGTACTTTTCGCATCTGTGCCAGCAATTCATCCAAGGCACTCTCCTTCTCTTTCAACGGTATATGACGATGATTCACCCAAAACGAGTCTGGTTGCGCATTAGCCTGCGGGGCAAAATGATTTTCTCCCAACAGACCAAAGACTGAATCCCTATTGGCCACTTCAAACGAATACTTGTCATAACTCCTCAACTGATGGGCATAAAACTGTTGCGTTCCTTCCACGATATAGAAATTAATAAAGGTATTCTCCGTATCCAATACCCATGTACTGTCCGGCATCTGTTTAAACTCCTGGTCGATTCGAAGCCGGTCTACGAAGTTCAAATTGATATGCGAAGGGACGTTTAACGTGAATTTCTTTAATGCGTAGTTGCCATCAAGGGTTACGTATAAACGGCCTGTAAATCCGTAGCTTTCACTATTAACAGGGACAAATGCCAAGTCCACACATTTCGTTCCGCTCACATCGAGCGTATCCATGATGTAATACTTATAATAAGAAACAGCTAATGCAGATGACAACGGACTGACAAAGCGGTTCAACAGGATATTGATATTATTGTCGAAGATATTGATACCCTGAAAGATTTCCTCCAAGTTTGCACTAATACCACCTTCATCCAAGGTTTTATCCACACCCTGCATGTGCTTACCCTTGATAATAATCTTTTCTGCTTTAGGCTTCTTCCGATAATAACGGTCGGCCAAGGTCTCACGCACGGAAAGTGTCAGGATCGGTTTTCCGTTAAACTCCGATGTATCCAAATAATTCTTGATGAAGCTGAATTTCTTTCCCAGCTTACTGTCCAGATTCGGACTGAAATTATCCAAAGCCAGACTCAATTTCTCGTAACTCTCTACCTGATATTCATCCTTAGCTTCAATCCGGTTATCATCTTTGTGCTCGATCACCTTTTTGATCAACTCAACAGCCGGATTATTCTTTCGCGAATATTTCTCGCGCTTCGGTTTTACCACTACTTCCGTCAGCTCGTACGAAGTAGGACGCAACATAATAGCTAAAGCGGCATTGTTCTTACCGGCTTTCAGCTTAATTTCCTTTTCTGTATATCCCATGGATGAAACCACCAACGTTGTATAGCCTTTATCGTTCTGCAACGAAAAAGCACCGTTATCATCTGTCATGGCTCCTATCGTCGAATTCTTAAACAATACCGAGACATACGACAAAGGTTCTCCTGTAATCGAATCTTTCACAATACCCGATACCGAAGTTACCGTCTGACTTGATAACGTATTATACAAGCTGCCCATCATCCAGAAGAATAGCAGCAAGCTAGTCAATCGTACTATTTTAACCATCGTATTTATATTCCTACACGAATTAGAATTGTGCGCAAAAGTAGATCTTTTCACGTATAGAACAGGAACATCTCTTATTAATAAAATATAACCGCCCTACCCGAATCTGACTTTCGTACCATTAATTCTGTCTAATTGAACAAAAACGAAACCACTCTCTCCAAATATAGAACATCTGTCTTGTCAAAACTATCCAATCGATCACTATCAATGTCTAATACAGCCGTGATTTCACCCGCTTGATTCCGGACAGGCACTACAATCTCCGAACGAGAAGCCGAATTACAGGCAATATGTCCCGGAAATTGATCAACATCCGGCACTACAAGCGTCTTACCTTCTTTCCAGGCAGAACCACAAACACCCCGTCCACGCCGGATCCGCGTACAAGCAATCGGACCTTGGAAAGGTCCTAAAACCAACTCCTTATCCACTACACGATAAAAACCAACCCAAAAGAAATGAAAAGTCTGCCATAAAGCCGCCGAAATATTAGCCATATTGGCTATCACATCTTTTTCATTTTTTACAAGAGCTTCCAATTGAGGCATCAACTCTTGATATTTTTCAGCCTTCCCAGCTTCTTTATCTATAACAAGTTCTTCAGCCATAGTCGATCGATATAGATTGTAAGTCGCAAAGTTACAAAAATCCCCGGAATAATAAATGAGAAATAAAGACTCAAGGTAAAAAACATACCGGTCCATACGAAGAAACGGATTATTTCATTGCCAACAAAAATAGCTTTACTACTAACAAAAAGAAAGAATATAGTCTTTATTCGTAACACACACATTCTTTCTTCATGAAGTTTTTTCGGTTCTCAGCAGGGAATTTCCGTAAAAAACAAGGATTTTGCGAACGATTTTCACGAGTTTTCGGAATAAAAGTAGGCAGAAACGGATAAAAAGATAGGCATGAATGAATAAAAATACGTTGCAAAAATGAACATTCATAGGCAGGAAATGAAGAAAAGCCAAGGTATTTTCCTCTTTTTGCCTCCTTTTCGGGTATCAGGAAGGTTAAAAACCGGATAAAAGGGCCTAAAACTGACAGCAAAAGCCTTCTATTTTCATTTGACATTCTGCCACAACAGATTGCCTTTCCCTTACAACCACCTGAATAAAAACCCCTTTTTCAGAGTAACATCCGCAACAATTTACTCCAAAAGCCTATTTACTTACTTTTTATCAAACCTCAACTCGCTATATCTCGCATATTTGCAACCCAAGCTGCACCCAGCTCCAAATAGCGAAGTTTTGAATGGGTTGATTTGACATTTTGACAAATTTATCTTTCGCCGAATACGTCCCGGAACAAAGCAACCAACTGGCGTTTGGCTTCCTCAAAATCCTGTTCTTTCCCCAATTCCTTTGCCAAGGATGTGACACCCTTATCAGTAAAACCACAAGGATTAATCAATGAAAAGTAATTCAGATCGGTATTGATGTTCAGGGCAAAACCATGCATCGTAACAAAACGGCTACTCTTTACGCCGATAGCACAGATCTTACGCGCCTTTCCTGCCACAAAAGGATCCAGCCATACACCGGTTGCTCCTTCCAAACGCTCTCCTTTTAATCCATATAAAGCCAGAAAACGGATGATGGTTTCCTCCAATCGATAAATATATTGCTTCAATCCGATATGCCAAGTCTCCAAATCAAAAATCGGATATCCTGTAATTTGCCCCGGACCATGATAAGTAATGTCTCCACCACGATTAATGTGATAGTAAGAAACACCCAGAGCCTGAAGTCGAGCTTCGGGTATCAGCAGATTGGAATCCTTCCCGCTTTTCCCAATGGTCAATACCGGATCATGCTCACAAAACAACAATTCATTCCGGCCTTTTTCCCCTTTCGCCTTGGCAGCCAGTAAAGCGTTAAACTTTTCGGTCTGAATATCCAGTGCCTTTGCGTACACTATTCTTCCGAGATCCTGATAACTGAAGCTCTCCATTTCTTTCTATTTTTAGTTTTACCTGTACTCTTCGACTTTTGTTGTGTTTTATATCCCATATCCACCGGCAGAATTTTATCCATCAACGACATAATCTTGGCTTGTCGGCGACGCATATAAGGCGAAGGTTTCCCCGAATTAAAACGCCGCGGGTTCGGCAATGAAGCGGCAATCAAAGCCGACTCGCCTTTGGTCAGCTGATAGGCTTCTTTCTTGAAATGCGCCTTAGCCACAGCCTGTGCTCCATAAATACCATCGCCCATCTCGATCGAATTGAGATAAACTTCCATGATCCGTTCTTTGCCCCATATCCATTCGATCAACAAGGTGAAATAGGCTTCCAATCCTTTCCGGAAATAGGTTTTTCCCTGCCATAGGAAAACATTCTTGGCCGTCTGCTGACTGATAGTACTGGCTCCGCGAACCCGTTTTCCCTGTCGTGCCTCTTCTCTTGCTTTCTGTATTTGCTTGAAATCAAATCCCGGATGCTCCATAAACAAATTATCCTCAGAAGCCACTACGGCCTGAGGCAAGGTCTGGGCAATCTTCTCGATCGGCACCCATTCATGTTCCAGCTTTAATGTTTTACCAGCCTTGGCTTGTTCGGCCAAACGAATCACCATCAACGGCGTCAGATACACCGGTACGAAACGATAAAGCACGACAGCCAGCAAAGAAGAGATAAAGAAGAAAAGTATCAGATTCCGCAAGAATATCAGCACACGTTTTACCATTCGTATTTTCTCTATTTGGTTTGTCTTGCAAACTTATGCAATTTTCCTGAAATAAGGAATCAGATTTCGGGCAAACTTATCTGGCGCAAAGCTTGCAATAACGACTCAATTGTTTCATAAGCCGACGGCTCTCCGGTGTGAAGAATAAATGAATCAGGAGCCACTTCAATAAATGGCAAAGCTGCCGATGCCTGATCCGTTACCCGAATACCACAGCGTTGCAATGCCTTCTTCAGCATCGAGCAGCGAACACCTTCACCCCGGATTCCAATTTGATATTTATATTGTACCTGTATCCGGTAAAGACCACTGTCCTCATCAAATACAACTCCTCTTCCGGAGAAGAATGATTTCAGTCGGCCCGATAAAGCCAGATCTTCAGGTGTACCGGTGATGATTCCCTGTTTCCGGTCCATCAGCCAGATCTTATCGGCAATTTCCAAAGCCAGATCCAAGTCGTGTGTAGAAAGAAAGATTGTCTTTTCGGTCGTTTGTATCAGGCGATACAACAGTTGCATGATTTCCACTTTACTGGGATAATCCAGAAAAGCTGTCGGTTCATCCAGGAAAATAATCGGAGTCTCCTGAGCAAGCGCCTTTGCAATCATCACCTTCTGCCGTTCTCCGTCCGACAACGTATGTACCATCCGCATAGCCAGCGCCTCGATTCCGACCAAACGAATAGACTGATCCACGATCTCCCAGTCTTCTGCCGTCAGTCGTCCCCAAAAACCTGTATAAGGACTTCGGCCCATTCCAACTAAATCCCGAACTGTCATATTCCGGATCTCACACCGTTCTGTTAATACCACACTGATGATTCGGCTTAACTGGCGGTCGGTATAAGATTCCACTTCCCGTCCGAGCAACCAGATATGTCCGCCCAGCTTCGGCTGAAAAGCAGAAAGTGTCCGAAGTAAAGTTGATTTTCCTACCCCATTTTCACCCAACAAACAGGTCAGTTCGCCACTCCGGATAGTAGCCTGTATGTGCGAAGCCACTTCTTTGGCATGATGCTTCTTAATAGAATAACCTATTGAGAGTTCCTCCAGTCGGATCGTTTCCTTATTCATTCCAATCATTTTTACGTTTGTTGAACAAAACAGAAGCGACTACCGGAGCACCCACCAGTGCCGTGACCGAATTAACCGGCAAAGCTCCTTCAAAACCTGGCATACGGGCCAGCAGATTACAAATTAATGCCAAGGCAGCACCTAATAATAAAGTAGCAGGCATCAAAGTCCGATGATCGGACGTCTGAAACATAGCTCTTGCCAAATGAGGAACCGCCAGTCCCAAGAAGATAATCGGACCACAATAAGCCGTTACAATAGCCGTCAATACGCCCGCCGATACAATCACCAGCAAACGGGCCCGTTTAATATTCAGTCCTAAGTTACGGGCATAACCATCGCCCAGCAACATCAGGTTTAATGTCTTGATAAGCAAGAAAGACAAAGGAAGTAAAATGGCCATCAACGTCACAAACAGCATCATCTGATTGCCGGACACACGCGAGAAACTGCCTAATCCCCATATCACATACGCCCGGATATCTTCTTCTACACTGAAGAATTTCAAGACACCAATCACTGCATTCGATACGTAACCGATCATAACGCCGATAATCAGCAAGGTGACATTTCCTTTCACTTTCTGCGATACATAAACAATCAGTGCCATCACCGACAAAGAACCGATAATAGCGGCAACCGACAAAGCAATTTCCCCCATCACACCCAGTCGGCTCAAGGCAACACCGCCCAAACTACCGCTCAACAGAATGACAAAAGCAACGCCCATGCTGGCACCTGAACTGATTCCCAATACCGAAGGTCCTGCCAACGGATTACGGAACACCGTCTGCATTTGTAATCCACTTACCGCCAGACCAGCACCGGCAGCCAGTGCCGTCAAAGCCTGAGGCAAACGGGATTTCCAGACAATGTTCTGCCAAGATACAGGTTCGTTTCCTGTACCCGTCAGAATATTCCAAATGGATTGTGCCGGAATGGAGACTGAACCCAGCAATAAATTCAGAAGCAACAGAACAACGATCAGCAGCAGGATCAATAACATCCGGTAAGTATGAGTATAACGCATGATCTTATTCCTTTAGCAGTTTATAGAAAACAGGCTGATGGTCCGGTAACAGTTCCGGATGAAAGATATGCAACAAGTCTGCCAGAATTACCTCCGGAGCAGTCGGCATTTCTTCATAGAACGGCGTCGTCTTCATGTTACAGTAAATAATCCCATGTTCACGGAAAGCCTTGAAGTCGGCATAACGTGCATCCTGATCTTTCAGGGCTTCGTAAGAGAAATCGCCCGGATAACTATTGACAATGCGCCAATAATCCGCGTTGTCTGCCTGATTGTAAACCGTCTCGAAGTCGAGTGTTACACCACCCGAACGCTCATCGTCTTTCAAGAAATAATCGGCTCCGGCATCTTTGAACAATTGAGCCAGGAAACTCTTTCCGCCTACGGCATACCAGTTTCCGCCTCTCAGCTCTCCGCTAAAGACAACCGGCCGGCGTTTCACCTTACCATCGGAAGTCAACGCCTTCAATTCCTGATATCGCTGTTCAATTGCCTCGAAACAAGCATTGGCTTCCTTTTCCATACCGCAAAGCAAGCCTACGAATTTAATCCACTCGGCCTGTCCCAACGGAGTCATTTCTTTATATCCCAAATGCGGAACCAATGGAATCCCGACATCCTTCAAAGCTTCATAACCTCCCCGTTTAAACGGAGAGATCAGAATCAAGTCAGGATTCATACTCATAACCGCTTCATTGTCGAAGTTTCCTTCAATACCAATCTTCACGGTTTTTCCACTTTCCAACTGGCGATTCATCGTTTCGTTGAACAAGTGTCGCGTACTCGTGATACCTGTTACCCGTTCCGTTATTCCCAACTTAATAAAATTAGAAAGCTGCAAGGAAGTCATACAAATCACACTACGCACCGGTATTTCCAATTTCTCATATCCTTCAGGAACAACCGTTGATGCATCGCCCCGACGCACCAAAGCATAATGATATTCGGCAACATTCTCCGACTGCGGATCATGAATATCTACCAAAGCCATATCACCTTCGTAACGGATCTCAAATCCTTCCGCATATTCCGGTTTGATCTTCTCAGTAAATACGGTTTCCGTTACCGCTTTTCCGGTCGATATCGTATCCTGATCATTTGCCGGGCGTGACGAGCAGCCCGTTATTCCTGCAAGAAGCAACACGGCTCCTGCCATTCGGATTACATTCATCATTGTCATTCTGTCTAAATATTTTCCTTCACTTCCCATTACCACGCAGAAAGCGAAGTCATCCAAGTTATTATCAGTAACCAGGCAGGTCTTCTGACTTTGTCTCGTTCGAAGTTCCTTCCCGAATAGACGACTATTCAGTGGAACAGAGGTTACTTCGAATCCTGTAAAGACTTACAGCAGCGTGGACTGTCCGGGACTTTCACCCGGTTCCCTTTTCATCTATTCCTTGCTTCACGAAGGAAACAGACACCTGTTACTTGGCACAAAAGTAATAAAAAACTCAACCGATACTTGCGAATCAACCGTAAAATAAAGATTTTTGCACTTGCATTCAACTCGAATAAATTATGAATCGAACTATTACATTCGTCTCTTTGGGTCCGGGTGAACCCGAATTAATCACCTTAAAAGGCTTAAAGACTTTACAACAGGCAGACCGGATCTTCTGTCCGGCAACGCTGACTACCTCAGGAAAACAGGTTTCCAGAGCCGCCCATATTCTACGGGCTTTGGAGATCGAAGAAGAAAAGATCCATCCATTTGTATTGCCCATGAGTAAAGACCGGCAAAAAGCCATCGAAGCTTACGATCAGCTTTTATCTGATGCCATCCGGGCGCTTCAAGAAGACAAAAAGGTGGTTATCGTGGCAGAAGGTGATGCCGGATTCTATACTTCCATTCAGTACATTTACCACCAACTGGAAAAGCAACAAATCCGTGTACAGCGAGTTCCGGGCATACCGGCTTTCATCGCAGCTGGAGCAACAGGCGGATTACATATCGTCAAGCAGGAAGAACGACTGATGGTGATTCCGGGAACAGCAACATCCGACGAGTTGGATCAGTTGATCCGTCAGGGATATAATCTGGTTATTATGAAACTATCGGCTTGCATCGAAGCTGTCCATACATGCATTCGCCAACATCCGGAGGTCCAGTTTCATTACTTCGAGAACGTAGGTACAGAAAAAGAGAAATATATATCCGACCCAGCAATAATAGCCCAAACGGACTTCCCTTATTTCTCCCTATTGATCATCCAGTCATAATCAAATAAAAAGCCGCTGAAAGTCAGGCGAACCTGAAACTTCCAGCGGCTTATCTATCTGATACTATATACTGAGCATTAATATTCTTGCCAGCTCTTGATCTGGATATCATCCATACTCAACGTACAGAAGGCATTGATAAAGGCACTTGCCAAACGTGCATTTGTAATCAATGGAATATTCAAGTCGATGGCAGCACGACGGATCTTATATCCATTATCCAATTCGCCTGCAGAAAGGTCTCTTGGAATATTCACCACCATATCAATCTTCTTCTCATGCAATAACGTCAAAGCCTGCGGTTCCTTTCCCGTTTCACTCGGCCAATAAACCAAAGTACTCGGAATACCGTTCTCAGCGAAGAAACGATGGGTTCCGCCAGTAGCATAAAGATTATATCCTTTCTTGGCTAACAGACGGGCAGCATCCAGCATAGCCACCTTTTGTTTAGCCGTACCGGTTGATAACAGGATATTCTTCTCCGGAATCCGTTGTCCGACAGACAGCATACTCTTTAGAATCGCCTCCGACACATCATCACCGATACAACCAACCTCACCCGTAGAAGCCATGTCTACACCTAAAACCGGATCGGCCTTCTGTAAACGATTGAAGGAGAATTGAGAGGCTTTGATACCGACATAATCCAAATCAAACTCATTCTTATTCGGTTTCTCAACCGGTAAACCTAACATAACCCGCGTAGCCAGTTCGATGAAGTTAATCTTCAATACCTTGCTCACGAACGGGAAACTACGGGAAGCACGCAGGTTACATTCAATTACCTTGATTTCATTTCCTTTCGCCAGGTATTGGATATTGAATGGACCTGAAATATTTAATTCTTTCGCAATCTGCTTACTGATCTTCTTGATACGACGAACAGTTTCAACATACAGTTTCTGCGCCGGGAACTGAATAGTTGCATCACCTGAATGGACACCGGCAAATTCGATATGCTCGCTAATGGCATACATGATGATCTCTCCATTCTGAGCCACAGCATCCATTTCTACTTCCTTGCATTGTTCGATAAACTGACTGACTACAACCGGATGCTTCTTGGATACATTCGCTGCCAGTTCCAAGAAACGAACCAACTCTTCCTGGTTGGAGCAGACATTCATAGCCGCACCACTCAACACATAACTCGGACGAACCAGAACTGGGAAACCGACTTCCTCGACAAACTGATTAATATCATCCATCGATGAAAGTTCTTTCCACCGCGGCTGATCTACTCCAATCCGATCAAGCATAGCCGAGAACTTCTCACGGTCTTCCGCATTATCAATACTTTTAGCTGATGTTCCCAAGATATGAATATGCTGAGCGTCCAAACGCATAGCCAAGTTATTCGGAATCTGTCCACCTGTTGACACAATTACTCCGTGCGGATTCTCCAATTCGAGGATATCCATCACTCGTTCGAATGTCAATTCATCAAAATACAGGCGGTCGCACATATCATAATCGGTAGAAACCGTCTCCGGATTGTAATTGATCATCACCGAACGCCAGCCTTCTTTCCGAATCGTATTCAAAGCCTGTACACCACACCAGTCGAATTCAACCGAACTACCGATTCGATAAGCACCCGAACCTAATACAACAATCGAGCGACCATCGCCCAAATAATCGACATCATTTTCCGTTCCGCTATATGTCAGATACAGATAATTCGTCTGAGCCGGATATTCGGCAGCCAAGGTATCAATCTGCTTGACAACCGGGACGATACCACGATACTTTCGGTCTTGACGTACCTGCAAAGTAGCCTTATCCGTATCTTCCATTTTATCCTTCAACAAGGCACGAGCAATCTGGAAGTCGGAAAATCCCTGAATCTTTGCTTTACGCAACAAATCATCCGAAACTTCCTGAATCTTGCTGCAAGCCTCCAGTTCGTTGGCCGTTTCAATAATCCGATACAGTTTCTGCAAGAACCACTTGTCGATTTTAGTCAACTCATGTATTTGGTCAATGGTATAACCAGCCCGGAAAGCCTTACTGATAACGAAGATACGACGATCAGTCGGTTCTCTCAAAGCCTTATCAATATCTGGAAGAATCAGTTCCTTATTTTCTACAAAGCCATGCATGCCTTGTCCGATCATACGAAGTCCTTTCTGAATGGCTTCTTCAAAAGTACGTCCGATAGCCATGACTTCACCAACCGACTTCATACTAGAACCCAATTCACGTGCTACTCCATGGAACTTACCCAAGTCCCAGCGCGGAATCTTACAAACTACATAGTCAAGCGCCGGTTCAAAGAAAGCACTGGTTGTCTTTGTCACTGAGTTCTTCAAATCAAACAAGCCATAACCTAATCCTAATTTAGCAGCCACGAAAGCCAACGGATAACCGGTTGCCTTAGAAGCCAAAGCAGATGAACGACTCAAACGAGCATTCACTTCAATGACACGGTAGTCTTCACTATCCGGATCATAAGCATATTGCACATTACATTCACCCACAATACCGATATGGCGAATGATACGGATGGCCAGCTCACGCAGTTTATGATAATCTGTATTAGATAAAGTCTGTGAAGGAGCAATGACAATACTTTCACCCGTATGGATTCCCAGCGGATCGAAGTTCTCCATGTTACAAACCGTGATACAGTTATCATAACGGTCGCGCACCACTTCATATTCTACTTCTTTCCATCCCTTTAAGCTCTTTTCCACCAGGACCTGAGGAGAGAAAGAGAAGGCTTTCTCTGCCAATACATTCAGTTCTTCCTCATTATCACAGAAACCAGAACCCAGACCTCCTAATGCGTATGCTGCACGGATAATCACCGGATAACCTAATTCGGCAGCTGCACGACGCGCATCTTCGATTGTTTCTACAGCTTCACTCTTGATAGTCTTGACCCCAATCTCATCCAAACGACGAACAAACAGTTCGCGGTCTTCCGTATCCATGATAGCTTGTACCGGCGTTCCCAATACACGTACGGCATATTTCTCCAATACACCACTCTGATACAATGCGACACCACAGTTCAATGCCGTCTGACCACCGAAAGCCAGCAGAATACCATCCGGACGTTCTTTCTCAATAACCTTCTCTACAAAATATGGAGTGACAGGCAAGAAATAAACCGTGTCGGCTACACCTTCGGATGTCTGTACCGTAGCAATATTCGGATTGATCAAAACCGTCTGGATTCCTTCTTCCTTAATGGCTTTCAATGCCTGGCTTCCGGAATAATCAAATTCTCCCGCTTCACCAATTTTCAGTGCTCCCGAACCTAAAATAAGGACTTTATTGATATTATCTTTCATAAACGACTCTCATGCAAAAATTAGTACTGATTATTCTTTATAACATACCGACAAATTTATCAAAGATCAACGCTTCTGTATCTGTCGGTCCACTGCAAGCTTCCGGGTGGAATTGAGAAGAGAAGAAAGGTTTCGTCTTATGGCGGATTCCTTCATTCGTTCCGTCGTTCATATTGATGAACAAGGGTTCCCAATCTTTACCCAAGGTATTATTGTCAACAGCATATCCATGGTTCTGTGAAGTAATAAAGCATTGGTTGGTTCCTACCATCCGTACCGGTTGGTTATGGCTTCGATGACCGTACTTCAACTTATAGATAGAAGCACCACCAGCTTTTGCCAACAACTGATTTCCCATACAAATGCCACAGACTGGTTTATCGCCGGCTATCGCCTTCCGGATATTCTGTACGGCAGCATCACACGTATCAGGATCGCCCGGACCATTACTGATAAACACCCCATCATATTCCAACTGGGTAAAATCATAGTTCCAAGGAACACGAACAACAGTCACACCACGCTTCAACAAACAACGGATAATGTTATGCTTTACGCCGCAATCCACCAGAATAACCCGCTTCTTACCAGCTCCCTCTCCGTAAGTAATCACTTCCTTGCATGAAACCTCATCTACATAATTGACAGCTCCGTAATTTCCGAAATCATGCAAATAGGTCGCTACATCTTTCACATCTTCCATCACGATACGTCCCATCATGACACCATGTTCGCGCAACTTCTTTGTCAATGCCCGTGTATCTATTCCATAAATTCCAGGAATATTTTCCTGCTTCAACCAGTCGCCTAAACTACAAGTTGCATTCCAGTGGCAATATTCATGACTGTAATCACTTACAATGATTGCATCTGCATGAATACGTTCACTCTCCATAAATTCAGACAAACCATCGGGACGGAAAGTCCGAGGCGGAACACCATAATTTCCTACCAACGGATAAGTCAGTACCATCAATTGACCGGCATACGAAGGATCGGTCAAACTTTCAGGATAACCTGTCATGGCTGTGTTAAATACGACCTCACCGCTCACTGGCTTTTCAGCACCAAAAGAAAAACCATGAAATACAGTCCCGTCATCCAGGATTAAAGTTGCAGTTCTATCTTTTTGCATATAACATTAAGTATGTTTATTTGACTAAATATTCTTCTTCCATATAATGAATAAAGGCCCGGTTTACCATCCGTACACCACCCGGCGTCGGATAATCTCCCGAAAAGTACCAGTCGCCCGGATGATTCGGACAAGAAGCGTGCAAACCTTCTATTGTTTGATAAACAATTTGCACCTGGGCTTTTGTTCCGACTGGAGTCAACAAATCTACCATCTTCGAGGAAATTTCTTCATCTGTAAACGGAGCATAGATTTCTTTTACGTAGTTAACTTCAGCTAATGATTCTCGTTCCTGCTTCTTGGCTTTCTGATAAGCATCCATCAAAACGTTCTCCATTCCCCGCTCTTCCAACAATGCTACTGCCGCTTTAAAGGCAATAAACTCATTCATGCGAGACATGTCGATACCGTAATAATCCGGATAACGAACTTGCGGAGATGAAGAGACAATCACAATCTTCTTCGGATGCAGGCGATCTAGAATACTGATAATACTTTGCTTCAACGTTGTCCCGCGCACGATACTATCATCTATAACCACCAGATTATCTTCAAACGGAACAATACTTCCGTAGGTTATATCATATACGTGGGCAGCCAAATCATTCCGGCTGTTTCCTTCAGCAATAAAAGTACGCAGCTTAATATCCTTGATAGCAACTTTTTCTGTACGGACACGCATAGAAAGAATCTGTTCCAGCTCTTCTTCTTGGAAAAGATGACGCTTGTCGGCAATCCATTTCTTCTTGATACCGTTCAGATAATTATTCAATTCTTCCAACATGCCATAATAAGCTACTTCAGCTGTATTTGGAATGAAAGAGAATACGGTATGATCCAAATCATTATCTACGGCTTTCAAGACATCAGGGACCAATGTCTCCCCTAGTTTCTTCCGTTCTTTATATATATCAATGTCACTACCCCGTGAGAAATAAATCCGTTCGAACGAACATGCACTGTTTTTCTTCGGCTCAACAATTTGTTCCACCCGTAGTTTACCGGTCTTACTGACAAATACGGCTTCTCCCCGATTCAGTTCTTTAATATCCCAAGCATGTACATTCATGACAGTTTGGATTACCGGACGTTCAGAAGCCAAGACAACGATTTCATCATCGGCATAATAAAACGCCGGACGGATTCCCCACGGATCACGCACACTGAACATTTCGCCGCTACCTGTGATACCACAAATAACGAAACCACCATCCCAAGTAGGTACACACCGTTTCAAGACATCGCCCAGATCAATCCGGGCTTCAATGGCATGCGTAATATCCATACCCCGCAGTCCTTCAGCCTCGCATTGCTGATACAGATGTTCCACGACCCGGTCTAACCGGTGTCCTACCTGTTCGAGCATAATATAAGTATCCGCAAATTTACGAGGATGCTGACCAATTGCAGTAATATCTTCAAAGATCTCATCTACATTCGTCAGGTTAAAATTACCACAAAGGGCCAGATTCTTGGCACGCCAGTTATTACGGCGTAAAAAAGGATGGACATAAGAAATACCGGATTTTCCGGTCGTACTGTAACGGAGATGCCCCATATAAAGCTCTCCGGCAAAAGGAAGATTGTTCTTGGCAAAGATAGGATCGCTCAACTGGGCGGGTGTTAAATCCCGAAAATGTTCGTGGACGGCAGAAAAAATCTCGGTAATAGCCCCTGTTCCCAAGGCTCTTTCACGAAACATATACTCTTCTCCTGCCTTCGCTTCTAGCTTTACACAAGCTAATCCGGCGCCTTCCTGCCCACGGTTATGCTGCTTTTCCATCAACAAGTACAACTTGTTAAGACCATACATCCAGGTCCCGTATTTCTGATGATAATACTCCAATGGTTTCAGCAGTCGCACCATGGCTACGCCACATTCGTGCTTTAGTATTTCCATCTTGTCTTACTAGGTTTTGTTTTCCCGGTGCAAAGATAGGAATATTTTTTGTCATAAAGACAGGCTTTCAAATGCCAATAGATCATTTTTCTTTAAAAAAGCCCAAAAACTCACTTATTGCTATCATAAAGTTGCAAACAAACAGGTTGTGACATTTGGATTCTTTTTCCGGTATCCTGCAATTTCCCGGTTTGCAGATCTCGTTGATAAATCTGTACCTCGTTGTCATCCCGGCAAGCCACCAGCAAATAACGTCCATTTGGTGTAATCATAAAGTTACGTGGATGACGGCCTGTATGCTGAAAGGCCACTTTCGTCAGCTCTCCTGTTGCTTCGGATACTGAGAATATAGCAATACCGTCATTCTGTAATCGGTTAGAAGCATACAAGAAACGACCATCGGGCGAAAGATGAATGTCGGCACTTCCCTGTGCTCCTACCTCATCTGCCTGGATGGATTGCTTTTCTTGTAAATGTCCTTCCTGATAAGTAAAGAAGATTACGGCACCCGACAATTCATTGATCAAATAAGCCCATTTCCCATTCGGGTGAAAACACAGATGCCGAGGCCCCGAACCCGGTCGAACAGGATTATCAATTCGTTCAGCCCGCTGAATATATGGAACTTTCTCATGAACAGGGAAACTATATACCTTGACGGTTCCTAAATCGTCGGCTAATAAATAGTTTCCATCCGGACTAAAGATGGAATAATGAAGATGCGATTTTTCCTGTCTTTCTTTATTCGGACCTTTCCCTTCAAACTTCAAAACCGCTTCCCGGGCATGAATACATCCTTTTGTATCTAACGAAAAAAGACTTAAACTACCGCCCGTATAATTGGCTGTTACCAAATATTTTCCCGAAGGAGATAAACGGACATGACAAGGCGACGCGCCCAACGTTGGCAGTGTGTTCAACAGATGCATGGTTCCTGTCTGCTCATCCAAAGATACCGTATGAACCGTTGAGTTGGCATCGGTATCTCCTTCTCCCACAACATACACCAACCCTTTTTCCGGATTAGGAGTCAGAAAAGATGGATTCAAAATACCAGCCAAACCACTGACTCTTTCTACATCAGCTGTTTCTTGATTCAAACGATACAAAGCAAGTCCTTCACGCTCTGCCGGCGCATAGCTCCCGATCAATAAATAATCACTCTCCGACTTTTCAGCAGCTTGTAATACTTGCAATCCAGCCAACAGGCAAATGCCCCAAACACACTTCCGTATATTCATAACTTATCTTTTATCCTTATTATTTAGCAAAGATAATTGGAATAATTTTCTTTACTCCCATAATGTAAGAAATGTACATCCAAAAAACATTTTTGTTCGATTTAACGAAGAATAGCAACTGTCGGCTCCTTCAACGTATAGGGTTGAAGGTAGGCGTAAACTCAATTCCCAAAGCTCGTGCAATACGAAAGAAACTTGATAATTGCATATCCACTTCGCCTTTTTCTACACGAGCAATATAACTTTGCTCCTTACCGATCTTCTGCGCCAACTGTTTTTGAGTTAGTTTAAGTTCTTTACGACGATCTCGAAGTATATCACCATAATACCAAGCCATTGCTTTTTCATTGAAAGCCTCACGGGTAGCCGTACCATGCTTCCCGTATTTTTCATCAAGCGACTGATTGGTGGTTTTGAGCTTTCCTAATTTATTTTCATCTAACTGTATCATAATGCTAAACCTTTTAATATTCGTTCTGCTTTGGCTATCTGCTTACTATAGTCCTTTGTAGATTTCTTTAGGAAACCGTTTAGTAGAATTATTTTTGTTGATAATATGACATTACTATTATCAATTGCGAACAGCACTGTTCTATACTCATTAGACCCGACTGATACACGCATCTCATATAGGTCTGTTCCCTCTAAATGTTTTACATATTTTACTGGTATGGCATATACAGTTTGCACAAGTTCAAATGTATATTCAAACTTGTCTTTGACCTTTTCATCCAGACCATTATAGAACTCTTCAAATTCATCTGTTTTGAATATAGTCCTTATATCAGAGGCCTTGTCTTCAACTGATTCCATATTGCAAATATAACTGATTAGTAATATTTATACAAGAGTGATCAAATAAAAATTTCATCTTTATCATCTTTCTCCATATCCTACTACACTCATTGCACCAGATTCTTTATCTATATTCACAACAAAATCTTCAATTCTTTTGTACAAATCGTCTTCCCGAATCTTATCAAGTTTGCGATTTTTCTAATCAATCTTTTTTATTAATTAAACTTCCATTTCTAATATATTCTCCTTCCCCATAAAACTTTCTCCCTCTCACCCCAAAAAAGAAAGGAGATTCCCCAGTGGAAAACATTGCCACCGGGAAATCTCCTTTTATGAAGAGTCTGATTTATAGAATCAGATTATTTAGCTTGTTCCAACTGTAATGTCTTAGTCGGCTGGTCGCATACTTCAGTCGGACCGAAGTACTGGATCGGACCCGGATAAACATAGCTGGTTGTCAAAGCCCATTCATCACGCTGTGCAGCGAATGCCTTGAATGGAGCACCGTCCAATTTAACCAAAGCCTTCTGGATAACTGGTTTCATTTCGCCATGACGACGTTCCATGTTCATCATCATCGTTACAGGAATACCACCTGCAATCCACTGGTCAGCCGGAGCTGTTGTGTTGCGAACAGAAGACATATAACCTGTCTTACCAGCAGCGATCAGGCAAGATGCAGTGTAACCTAATGAATAGCAGTAGTCAGCATCGTAGTTTGACGGAGCAGCGCAACGACCTTCGTAACCGAAGAAGTGGTGCTGTGCAGCGAATTTACCTACGTATTTGCCTTCAGCTTTCCATTCAGCCAATTTCTTACCTACCATTTCAGACAACAGCTTTTCAGTTTCGATCAATGAAACCTGTACGTTTCCGTGCGGGTCACGATCCAAAGACAACTGACGAGCTACGCCTTCCGGCAGAGAAGCATACAGTTCTGAGTTTTCTTTTGTCAGCTTGCTGATGATGTAAGCACGCTGTTCGCTCTTCTTGATCATCTTGAATTCAGCATCGTGCTTAGCCAAGAAGTCGTTCAATTCAGCGATCAGACGTTTCATAGCCGGTACGAACTCGATCAAACCTTCCGGAATCAATACTGTACCGAAGTTATGACCTTCTGCAGCACGCTTAGCTACGATGTCAGCAATATAAGTTACGATATCGTCCAATGACATATCTTTTGCTTCTACCTCTTCAGAGATGATACAGATGTTCGGCTGAGTCTGCAAAGCACATTCCAATGCAATGTGAGAAGCTGAACGCCCCATCAATTTGATGAAGTGCCAGTATTTCTGAGCAGAGTTACAGTCGCGCTGGATGTTACCGATAACTTCTGAATATACTTTACAAGCTGTATCGAAACCGAAAGAAGTTTCAATCTGAGCGTTCTTCAAGTCGCCGTCGATTGTTTTCGGACAACCGATTACCTGAACGCCAGCACCGATAGCCTTGTAATATTCAGCCAATACACAAGCGTTTGTATTTGAATCGTCACCACCGATAATAACCAGAGCCTTGATATTTAATTCGTTCAAGATTTCCAAACCTTTGTCGAACTGTTCTTTTGTTTCCAGTTTAGTACGACCAGAACCGATCATATCAAAACCACCTGTATTACGATATTCATCAATAATATCAGCAGTCAGTTCCATATATTTGTGATCGATCAAACCACCAGGACCCAAGATAAATCCATACAGACGAGAAGCTGCATTGTGAGCTTTGATACCATCGAACAAACCGGCTATAACATTATGTCCACCAGGAGCCTGTCCGCCAGACAAAATAACACCTACGTTCATAGCAGGGAATTCTTTCACGTCATTTGTCTTTTCGAAAGTGATCACCGGCATACCGTATGTATTCGGGAACAATTTCTTGATTTCTTCCTGATCAGCTACAGACTGAGTGTATTCTCCATCAACAGCCTTTACTGCACCTTTCAAAGCAGCAGGAACCTTTGGCTGGTAAGCTGCTCTTGCAATTTGTAATGCACTTTTTACCATTTCTACTTATGTTTTACAGTTTGCTTTAATATCTCTGCAAAGATAATACTATTTCTTCTAATACGACAAATGCTCTCCCTGCATTTTTTCAGAATTCGTAGCCGATCCGAATGGCTAAACCGTTCATATTAACATGTTCTACAAACGATCCTAACCCAGGAATGCTGACAGAAGCCTCTTCTTGCTGAACTGCATATCCCAATTCAAAACGGACAGCATTCCGGGAACGGACGGCACATCGCACGCCCACCGTAGGCGAAGCAAACAATCCCATCCCTGCTACTCCATCCATTACATCCAAGGTATATCCCAGTTTCAAACCCACAGTAGGTGAAATCTTCCGTCCCGGCAACAAAGTACTACGAAAGTCGGCATAGATCGGAATCATAAAACTCTCGGGTAACGTATAATATTGAAATCCGGTTCCGGCACCGGCAAAGAAATACGGAGAGAATTCATAACCATGGCTCGTCAATACTTCCACACGGTGTAAGCTCCAATTTCCTAATCCGGCCGTAAAGCCGCCTTCTACAAAACCTTTATAACCTTTTTGGGCATGGGCCAGACCCAAACTGCCTGCCAAAAGTGCTAACACTAACTTTTTCTTCATACAATATTCCACTCTTTTATGAATTAAACATATATCAATTTGCAGTCTTTCTTCCGGTTATTCCGTCGGAAAGACTTATTTCTGCCATTTTTGCTAACACGTCTTTTCAAAGAAACGAAAGAAAAACGCTTCTTTTTCGGCTTCAAATACCGTTTTTTACCCTTCCAAGAGGCATTTTATCCCTATTTTTCCTCCATTTCATGCCTATCTTTTCCGAAAAAGGTCGTTATGTTTTACCCAAAATACGCCGGCTTTTCATGCATTGCCCGTATATTTTGCCCACAAACCTCGTTTCTTTTGCTTCAAGAAGCCATTATGAGCGGCTTCAGTACCCGTTTCCGCTGTTTTCGTCTCTATTTTTGCTTCGGAACAGCGTTCTTTTTCGACTGACAAAAAGCACATTCAAACGAGATATTGCTAACGGCCTTTCCCAAAAGATACAAGAGTTGCTCAAATCCCCTATCAGTTAGACGCAGATTTTTTCTTTTTAACTTTCCTTTCGTCAATGCTGAACTCCGTCAGAATCGCATCAAACAAAATGTACCTGAACTTTGGTCCGTACAGACGAAAATTCAGGTACATTCATTGACATTTTGACAAAATGACTTTTTGATAGTTTTATCTCGTCTTTTATTCCATCATTCGTTTGATGATACTATAAGCATTGATAATACCCAACTCTCCAGCCTTACTTAAATCGGCAATACCTTGACTGGTATTTCCTTGCGAGAGTCGTGCCAAACCCCGATTGAAGTAGGCTTCGGCGAACTCAGGATCGCGGCGGATGGCTTCCGAATAATCTTCAATCGCTGCCCGGTAATCTCGCAAAGCGCAACGCAGGTTACCTCGGTTGAAATAAGCATACACGAAATCCGGATGCAACTTGATGGCCATGTCATAATCGCGGGTAATCTGTTCGTGCTGATAAGAACGTTTTTCTTCCTTGATGGCATTCAAATCATCCTTCGAAGGCATTACCGCCGAATGAACCGTCTGTTTTCCGCCCATATTGAAGTTCATGGTCAGATCCGAACGGATATCCATAATCTCGGCCTCTTCGTTTGAATCCTGGTATTGCATCTGTTTGTAACGGACAACCGCCCGGTTGAAGAATGCAATCATCGAATTCGGATCCAGCTCAATGACCTTATCATAATCCTTGATGGCTGAAGCAAAGTCCTGTACCAGCATATAATCAAGAGCACGTCCCAAATACGAATTAACGTCTGAAGGATTTCTGGCTATCCGGGCCGAATAATCATCAATCGAAGCAAAGTGGGCAGCTATCTGATCTTCCGTCAAAGCAGCCTCCTCGTTCGTGATCAGCAACTTCATCTTCAACACCATCTGCTGGTTGAAGTCGTCGATCAACTTACTATAATATAACTGTTTCTTCACCGGATCCGGCTTTTCATAGAAAGTAAGGATGAACTGAGGTTCCAGATCTACCCGGACATTCCGATCCTGAACACGGCCGCGTACATCGCTATTGAACTTATTCCGACGTTCTTCTTCCTTATCATATACCACCAGACGGTTGAACTTATCGATATTCTTATCCGACTGTTCGCGGGTATTGTTATCGGTTGCATTGCCACTTGTCGATGTTCCTGTCGTAGCTGTACCCGACGATGCCGAAGCTGTTGTCTTTCCGGCAGCCCGGTCTTTCTTCATCTGCTCTTCCTTTTTGAAGGCAGTCCAGACATCCCGGTCGGCACCTGCCAGATCGTTCATCTTTTTCTTGGCTTCCGCCCGGCTATAATATCCCGGCAAGAAGTCCGGATATTCGGTCAGCACCACATTGAAATCGGATACGGATCCCGGATAGTCACCTGTTTCATACCGAAGCAAAGCCCGGTTATAATAAGCCATATAGTTGTCCGGCTCCAATTGCAGCACCACGTCAAAGTCTTCAATCGCCCGGTTATTGTCGCCCACCTGGAAACGCAACAATCCGCGGTTGAAACGGGCAATCAGGTTATCATGATCCATACTGATGACCTGATCGTAATCGGCCATCGCTCCTTTCAGATTGTTTTTCTGATAGCTGACCAGACCACGGTTGATGTAATATCCGCTTTCCCTCGGATCCAAATGAATCGCTTCATTCAAGTCGGCAAGCGCTTTATCGAAGTCTTGCAACTGATAATAGACAATCGCGCGGTTTCCGTAAGCCGGTGGATAATACGGATCCAACTCGATGGCCTTATCATAATCAGCCAAAGCCTTGGTCGTATCTCCTTTTTCTATGTACATAGCTCCGCGAGACAGATAAGCCATCGAATAACGCGGATGAGCAACCATCAGGCGTTCGAACATCTTTTCTGCTCCATCGTAATCTTTCTTCTGGATATAAGCCACAGCCTCGTTTACCATCATCTGACGATCTTCCCGTTTAAACTCCAATCCTTTTTCGTAATCGGCAATGGCTCCGTCAAAGTCTTCCATACTCTGCCGGGCAATACCTCTAGCATAATAGGCCTGAGCCAGAAAAGGATTCCGTTCGAGGCAAGCCGTACAATCTTCTTCCGCACCCTTGAAATCATCCAGACTGATTTTAGCGACAGCACGGAAGAAATAAGGCTCAGCCAACCATGGTTTGGAACGAATCACCTGATTGAAATATTGGATAGAAAGTACATAATCTTCGAAATACAAAGCATTGCGCCCGATAGCTAATACCCGATCCGTATTAATCTGCGCCCATACGGAAACCGAGCACAGGTAAAACACAAGGCCAAAAATCAACTTCTTCATTCGTAATATTCTCTATATATAATATTGTGTCTGCAAATTCATTATGCTTTCAAGTCCTTTTACTTTTAAATCAAAAGGCTTATTCCTCACCATAAACAAGAACCATAAGCCGAGAAAAAACTCAGAGACTAGAAAACTGTTCTATTTTTCAGGCAACAAATGTAGTAAAAAATTTAAGTTTCGGCGTCTGCGTTCCGTTTTGATTACTGAGTTTATGAGTTTTTAAGTTGTTTATGCCCGATTCGTCTGCCGGATAAACTGGCCATCTTAATTTGCCATTTGAAAAATAAAGCCTATTTTTGTGTTGATTGAAAAGCAAAATGTAACGATTAATCGTAAAAAAACAGGATAAAATGGAAGAAAAGAAAGAACAGATGAGCGGTTTGCCCGAAAATGCGTACCGCGAACTTAAAGAAGGAGAAGAATACCAACCCATGATGCGTCCGGATAAAACCTATCGGGAAGTAACGCCTTGGTCGGTTGGTTGGGGATTGGTTATGGCTGTCATATTCAGTGCCGCCGCAGCCTTTTTAGGATTGAAAGTCGGACAGGTATTCGAAGCTGCCATTCCGATTGCCATCATTGCCGTCGGACTTTCCAGCGGATTCAAGCGGAAGAATGCTTTGGGCGAGAATGTCATCATCCAATCTATCGGAGCCAGCAGTGGTGTTATCGTGGCAGGAGCCATTTTTACGCTTCCGGCTCTTTACATTCTTCAAGATAAATATCCGGAAATCACGGTCAACTTCTTCGAAGTATTCATGAGTTCGTTGCTTGGTGGTATCTTAGGTATTTTGTTATTGATCCCTTTCCGTAAGTATTTCGTTTCGACCATGCACGGAAAATATCCTTTCCCGGAAGCAACAGCTACCACGCAGGTGTTGGTTTCGGGTGAAAAAGGCGGTAACCAGGCTAAGCCGTTGATCTTTGCCGGACTGATCGGTGGTTTATACGACTTTATCGTTGCTACATTCGGCGGATGGAGCGAAACTGTCAGTACAACGATAGTCAGTGCCGGAGCAACCTTGGCAGAAAAGGTAAAACTGGTGATGAAGGTCAATACCGGTGCAGCCGTATTGGGATTGGGTTACATCATCGGACTCAAGTATTCCTTGATTATATGTGCCGGTTCCTTCCTGGTTTGGCTCATCATCATCCCGGTGATGTCGGCAGTCTTCAGTACAGACGTTCTGACTTTAGGAAATGACGCTATCACTGCAACGGTAGGTAGTATGAGTGCCGAAGAAATCTTTACCACCTACGCCCGTCACATCGGTATCGGTGGTATTGCCACAGCCGGCGTGATCGGAATCATCAAATCGTGGGGAATCATTAAAGGAGCCGTAGGATTGGCCGTTAAGGAAATGAATAATAAAGGAGAAGCCAATATGGAACGTTTACCACGTACGCAACGGGATATCCCAATGAAGATCATTTCTATGGGAGTTGTCGGAACGTTGATCGTAACAGCCTTCTTCTTTCAGTTTGGTTTGCTGGATAATCCTTTCTATGCCTTCATCGGACTTCTATTGGTAGCCGTCATCGCCTTCCTGTTTACTACGGTAGCAGCCAATGCGATTGCGATTGTCGGTACGAACCCGGTATCCGGAATGACGTTGATGACCCTGATTCTGGCTTCCATCATCTTGGTAGCTTGCGGATTGAAAGGGACAGCCGGAATGGTTTCAGCCCTGATCATCGGAGGTGTTGTGTGTACGGCTCTGTCTATGGCCGGAGGTTTCATCACCGACCTGAAGATCGGATATTGGTTAGGCACAACACCGGCGAAACAGGAAACCTGGAAATTCTTAGGCACGCTGGTTTCGGCAGCTACTGTGGGCGGCGTGATCCTGATCCTGAACCAGACTTACGGATTTACGAGCGGACAGCTGGCTGCTCCGCAAGCCAATGCCATGGCAGCTGTAATTGAACCGCTGATGAGCGGAGCCGGAGCACCATGGGTACTTTACGGCATCGGTGCTGTATTGGCCATTATCCTCAACTTCTTAGGTATTCCGGCATTGGCATTTGCCTTGGGTATGTTCATCCCGTTGGAACTGAATACACCGTTATTGATAGGCGGTGCCATCAGCTGGTATGTAGGAAGCCGGAGCAAAGACCAGGCATTGAACAATGCTCGTCTGGAAAAAGGAACACTGCTTTCATCCGGATTCATTGCTGGTGGAGCCTTGATGGGTGTTGTTAGCGCAGCCCTTCGTTTTGCGGGAGTCGATTTATATCAAGCTGATTGGGCCGGAAGCAAGGGAGCCGAAGTCTTGGCCATCGTCATGTATCTGGCCTTGATGGCTTATCTGACCTACAGTTCATTGCGGGCTAAGAAAGAAACCAATTCATAATCCCTTCGCCCGAAGGGACGATTCCCCTTAGCAGTAAAGGAGACTTTCCCTTACTGTTGAGGGAAGATCTCCCTTAGAACGGAGGGAACATTTCCCTTCACACGAAGGGAATGCAATCAAACACCAATAAAAGAAAGAGGAACAAAGAAATCATGCGAGCACCAATTATTTATGTGGGCATTTTGACCCGCAAAGCCATTACGTTTACCTTCAATCAGGAATACGTCATGGTAGAAGATGGAGCTTTTCTGAAAGGCGAACAACGGGCGATACTTATTGACGGGAAAATCGTCTTCAACGGGAAAATGTATAACCAGCTTTTCTTCGAGCCTACTTCGCCGGATGCTACATTCGACTTACAGGCCGTAACCATCGGTGTAGATTTTCATTGGCAACAGCAGGAAGACCAACGCTTCCAGGGAGCACTCGAAATTACTCCCTCGAAAGAAGGTTTGGTAGCAATCAACCATATAGACCTTGAACAATATCTGACGTGCGTGATTGCTTCTGAGATGAATGCCCGTTCTCCAAGAGAATTTCTGAAAGCCCATGCCGTTATTTCCCGAAGCTGGGTATTGGCACAGATCGAAAAGAAGCGTAAACAGACGGAACATCCGCAGAGTTGTTTCCGGGACAATGAGAAACTGATCCGCTGGTACGACCGCGAAGATCATACCTTATTTGATGTCTGCGCAGACGATCATTGCCAGCGTTACCAAGGTATGACACGTGCGGCCAAGAATCCATATATTCAAGCCATCATCAAAGCGACGAGGGGAGAAGTACTTACTTACGAAGGAGAAATCTGCGACACCCGCTTCTCGAAATGTTGCGGTGGCGTTACCGAAGAGTTTGAACATTGCTGGGAACCGGTTCATCATCCTTACCTGTCGAGTGTAGCCGATCGCCCCGATTCAGCGCCTGTTCCAGACTTAACACAAGAAGCAGAAGCCGAGAAATGGATCCGTTCTTACCCGCCTGCCTTTTGTCAGACAAGCGACACGCATCTGCTCTCAATAATTCTCAACCAATACGATCAGTCCACGAACTTTTACCGTTGGGAAGTCTGTTATTCACAAGATGAACTCAGCGAACTGATTTACCGGAAAAGCGGTATTCCCTTCGGAAAGATTATCGACTTGCTTCCCCTGAAGCGCGGGAAGTCCGGTCGGATAGAAGAACTGAAGATCGTCGGCTCAGAACGTTCCTACATCATCGGAAAGGAATTGGAAATACGCCGGGTCTTATCCGAATCCCATCTGTACAGTTCAGCCTTCGTCGTTGACCGGTTCTTTGAAGAAGATCCGCAGATTCCGGTTCGCTTTGTATTGAAGGGAGCCGGCTGGGGACATGGAGTCGGTCTCTGCCAAATCGGGGCTGCCGTGATGAGTACGCAAGGATATAATTACCAGCAAATACTGGCACATTACTTTCCTGGATCCAATCTGGACAAACGCTATTGACAATGAACAGTTACCTGATACTTCTGATTATTGCCCTTTACTTCGGACTTCTGTTGTTCATCGCCTGGCTGACCGGGCGGAACAGCAGTAACGAAGCCTTTTTCCTGGGGAACCGAAAGTCGCCTTGGTATATCGTTTCCATCGGGATGGTAGGTACGTCGCTTTCGGGTGTAACCTTCGTTTCCGTGCCGGGCATGGTTCGTGGCATTGACATGACGTATATGCAGACCGTGTTAGGATTCTTTGTCGGTTACATCCTCATCGCACAAGTTCTCTTACCATTATATTATAAGCTGCAACTGACGTCTATCTATTCCTACCTGGAAGAACGGATCGGACGATACAGTTACAAGACGGGAGCTTCCTTTTTCCTTCTCTCCAAGATAGTCGGAGCAGCGGCCCGGCTTTATCTGGTTGTACTGATCTTACAGCATTACGTATTCAGTACCTGGAATATTCCATTCGGCATAACGGTTGTCATCAGTATCTTTCTGGTATGGTTATACACGTTCCGCAGCGGTATCAAGACGATTATCTGGACCGATACGATTCAGGCTATCTGTCTGGTGGCCATGTTAGTGGTTATTATCTGGCAAGTCAAGGACAAACTGGGACTTGACATGGCTGGTATGGTAGATGCCATCGGTAAAGATTCACACTTCCGGATCTTCGAGTTCTCCGACTGGCATAGCACTCAGCATTTTGCCAAGCAGTTCTTCAGCGGTATCTTCATCACCATTGTAATGACTGGTCTCGATCAGGATATGATGCAGAAGAATCTCTCCTGCAAAAGTCTGAAAGATGCCCAGAAGAATATGTACACATACGGCTTTGCTTTCACGCCGGTCAACTTCCTTTTCCTTTCCTTGGGTGTCTTATTGTTAATCCTGGCCGAGAAAGAACAGATTGCCTTACCCGCAATGAGCGATGATATTTTACCCATGTTTTGCACATCTGGTATCTTGGGTAGCAGTATCCTGATCTTTTTTACCATCGGTATTATTGCAGCCGCTTTCAGCAGTGCCGACTCGGCTCTGACAGCTTTGACAACTTCTTTCTGTGTCGATATTCTGGGTGTTACCCACCAAGAACCCAAACAAGCCAAAAGAACACGTCTGAAAGTCCATCTGCTGATCTCCATCCTGTTCGCCCTAATCATTATTATCATCCGGGAAGTGAACGACCGAAGTATTATTGATGCCATTTACATGATCGCCTCATATACATACGGCCCGTTGTTAGGTCTGTTTGTTTTCGGACTTTTCACTCAAAAGCATCCCAGAGACAAATTTGTTCCGTATATTTGCATCGCCTCTCCGTTGATCTGCTTTTCCACCAGCTATCTGGTAGAGAAATACATCGGATATACATTCGGATACGAGATGCTCATGCTGAACGGCCTTATAACCTTTACGGGACTTTGGCTGTTATCCTATAAACATCAAACGAAATAATATAAAACATGGAAATAAAAAGCGCAGAATTTGTAATCAGTAACACCGACGTTAGGAAATGTCCGGAAGGAACACGGCCGGAATATGCGTTTATCGGACGAAGTAATGTGGGGAAATCATCCCTTATCAACATGCTGACAGCCCGTAAAGGTTTGGCTATGACTTCCCAGAAACCGGGAAAAACGCTTTTGATCAATCATTTCCTCATCAACAAGGAATGGTTTCTGGTTGACCTTCCTGGATACGGATTTGCCCAACGGGGAAAAGAAGGACGCGAGAATATCCGCCGCATCATCGAAAGCTATGTTTTGCAACGTCCACAACTGACCTGCCTGTTTGTCTTATTGGACTGTCGCCACGAGCCTCAGAAAATAGACTTGGAGTTTATGGAATGGCTGGGTGAGAATGAAGTTCCGTTTGCGATCATCTTTACTAAGATTGACAAGATCAGTCGGGGCAGACTGACAGAAAACCTGAACAAATACAAAGAGCGCCTCTTGGAAACCTGGGAAGAATTGCCTCCTATCCTATTATCATCCTCTGAAACCAAAGACGGACGGGAAGAGATTCTGGATTACATCCAATCCATCAATCGCCAACTGCGGGATGAACGTTTGTCAATTGAAAATTGACAATTGATAATTGACAATTGACAATTCAATCCCCATGTGTGTAGAGGCGCAGCGTGCTGCGCCTCCGGCAGGCGGTATTGCATATACGGCGGTTGGAGATAAAGAAATCTATTCTCTCCGTTTCCGCATGTGCTCTTGATACCGTCCGTTGGAGGCGCAGCACGCTGCGCCTCTACAGTCATCAATCATCAATTATCAATTGTCAATTCAATCGTACTTTGTACGCCCTGTCTCCTACCCGCACAATGTAGATGCCGGGTTGCAGGCCGTGGTATTGCTTCAGGCCGATTTGCTCTTCGTTCTTCACTACCGCACCGCTCATGCTGACGATGATGACTTGCTCGCGCTGTGGAGTCTGGACATACAGGCTGCCATCCTTTGTATAGACTTTCACGCCCTCGATCTGCTCGATACCCGTCGGATCTTCTTTTTCTTCCGCACCTTCGGCTTTGATGTAGATGTGATTCCAGATGTTTTTAATCGGGTATTCTCCGGGCTGAACACCTTCCGGAAGTTCTACCCACGGACCGTAGTATCCTTCCTTGTAATAAACATGGAAGTTGTCGAAGGTGTAATTCGCTGTGTCTTTCTCTACATAAACGGTGATAGAACCGCCTTCGCGCACCACTTGCTTGCTGGTAGAAACCTCTACCCCGTCACACACGTCTTCTACATAGATGTTGTAGTAGCTGATGGGATCGGGACGGTAATCCGGGTCGCGGTGACCACACTTGGTGCAATAGCCGTTCACATAGTGGTGGCCGGTGGCAGGGATGACCACATCTTCCAATTTGATTTCTGTTGTACCGGCTTCATCGCTGAAATACTTGCCACATATTTCGCATGTCCAGTATTCCTCATTCCCATCTGCTGTGCAGGTGGCGTCTTTCTTTGGAGTATGTACCATACTATGTGTCACTGTCACCTTGCAGGTGGCGGTGAAGGTGCCGTCCTCTGTGGTGACGGTGATGGTGGCCTCGCCTGCGCCCACGGCGGTGACGGTGCCGTTTTCATCCACAGTAGCAACGGTGTTGTCGCTGGTGCTCCAAGTCACATTTTGGTTGGTGGCATCGCTCGGCTGCACCGTAGCGGTCAGGGGCGCGGTATCGCCGGTGAACAAGGAAAGCGAGGTCGGGTTTAGCGTTACGCCTGTGACTGGAACTGTCTTTTTCTCGACCGTCAGAGTGGCAGCGTTGCTGGTGACGCTGCCTGCGCTGTTGCTCACCACACACTGGTACTGGTAATTGTTCATGTCCAGCGTGACGGCCTCTGTAGTGTAGTTATTGTCAGTCGCATCGGGAATATCGTTCCAGTTTGTGCCGCTGTTGGTTCTGTACTGCCACTTATAAGACAACGGCTCGCTGCCGCTGGCCGCAACGGTAAAGGTGGCGGTGTTTTCCGCGGTCACAGTCTGGTTTGTAGGCTGGGCGGTGATAGTGGGGGCGTTCACGACTGTGCCGCTGCCGCTGGTGGGCGTTCCTTCCAGCTTGCCGCCGTCCTGCACATTGATCGTGCCGTCGTTAGTCAACTTGCCGTTGGCGTTGAGGCTGGCGTCCTTTCCGATGGTCAGGGTTTCGCCCTGGTTAATGGTGAGGCTCTCGTCTAGGGTAACATCGCCGTACACGGTGCCTTCCTTGTCGTCGAATACGATACCAGTGCCTGATGGTATAGGTTTATCAACATAATAACCTTCGATCCCGTTAATCGCCTTTACAATAGCATTGTTTTTGACGGTCAGGCTGGTGGCAGCATTGTTGGCTTCAGACGATCCCACATAAAACTGTATCCCATCCCCGCTTGTGCCGCCGCTGGCGGTCAGGCTGCCGCCATTGACGGCAAGGGAGAGGTTTGGAGAGCCGGTGGCATTCGCGCTGGACTGCACACAGACGCCGGCGTAGCCAGAATTGGTTTGAGTAGTCTTTGCCACGACAGACGCGTCGTTGATGTTCAGGGAAGCATCGCCTGTTCCGCTTTTGACATAAATTCCGTAAAAAGAACCAGAAACTTCCAGTATGCCGTTATCGCTGCTATTTCGGATGAGAAGGGAGGCATTTGTGCCTACTGTCCCTCCTTGTTGTGCATCCACATAAATCCCATAGTTGCCTGTGATGGTATTCGTGCCAATCAGCTCTATGGTCAGGGAAACCGGCTGCCCGCTACGGCTCAGAGCATAGATCCCGGAGCCATAAGGCGCTGATACGGTATTAGACCCTCCCTGGATGGACGCCCCTCTTAAGGTCAGGGTGGCGGTGCTTGGGTCGTATTTGACATTCCAAGTACCGTTTTCATTGGATTGTGTTAGCGTCCCACTGGCATCTGTGGTCCAGTAGGTGGTATCTTCACCACTCTTAACATTCTGATTTCCCACATAAAGAGTATTAGGCGCACCTTCTGCCGCCAGCGCCGTGACGGGCAGGAGCAGAAGCAGGATCAATAAAGTAAAGATTTTCCTCATATATTCTTGTTGTTTTGTTGTTTGTATATTCATATCATTATATCTATGTAGAGACGTGGCGTGCCACGTGATGGCGATGTTGTAAATACGAGCCGCGTCGGGTTAAAACCCGACGCTCCGTTATTCATTCCCTATCACGCCTGCCGTGAGGCGCAGCACGCTACGCCTCTACCAATCTTTCCGATAAGGCCCGTCAGGGCGATGGGGCCAATTCCCCCATTATCAATTTCAGGCACGCAATATTTATTTTAAACCGTGTTTTCCGTGGAATCCGAGCCTATCCCATGAGGTATCGGCATCAGCATCGGATTGAAATCCGATGTTATTTAACCGGGACGAACTCCAGATTGCCATCGCCCTTATCATCGCCTTCTCCCTCCGGTTTCGAAGTTTCCTCCTTGCCACTGTTGAGTTGGGCGATGCGCTGTTTGTACAACGTCTTGACATCCTGAATGACCGCGTTCAGGCCTGTCAGGAAGGAAAGAGATTCTTCCGACTCGTTCAACACGTTCGAAGCGAAAGCCAGACTGACCATATCCTGATACCAGTCGCCCATCTGCACACGCAGGTCGCGCATCTTCTCGCTCATGTCCAGCGACGAGCTCTTCACGTCTGCCTCCTTCACCAACGCCTCAAACTGGTCGTTGTAGGCCTGCAACGTGTCTAAATCGTTTTCAATGCCCAAGGCCTGTACAGCGTCTAAATTCTCCGTCTTGTTCATATCCAACAAGAAACCTTTGATCACCACCGTCTCCTGATTATAAGCCAGACGGCCCGCACCCCGGTAGGGTTTCGCCACGAGGTAAAGCTTCTCGGCAGCAGCAGCGACAGCCGCGTCGAGGGCGTCGCGTGAGAAGTCGATCCGCTCGATGATATACGCCAGCATCCGGTCGCGCAGGCGGTCGATCTCCTTCTTCGGCTTCGTCTCCGCCTTCAACTGCGACTGGAGGGTCAGATCGTTCATCGAAGCCAAAAAGGCTTTCCCTTCTGCCACCAGTTCGGCTGTAATTCCCAACTTCGGGGCATGCTGCCCGCCCTCTTCATCGTCTTCGAGGGGCAACAACGCCATGAAACGCTCCATGAAACTGATAAATTCGGCGTTGCTCAAACGCAAGAACGTCATGTTTTCCACCTGAATGTAATTCTTTCTCATTTTTTGATCCTCCTATTGATTAAATGATACCCTATTTCTATTTTTCTCTGCTTTTGCAACTTTCCAAAACCCCTTGCAGACTTGCAGGAGCTGCTTGTCGATCTGCAAACACCCCTTGCGACTTCGCAACAGGCCTTTGACGATTGACAATCCCTCCACGTGACCTTGCAACGGCTCTTTGACGAGCGACAATCACCTCACGCGACCTTGCAACAGGTGTTTGACGAGCGACAATCGGCCCACGCGACCTTGCAACGGGTGTTTGACGAGCGACAATCGGCCCACGCAACCTTGCAACGGGTGTTTGACGAACGACAATCACCTCGATCTGCATCGGGTTAAAACCCGATGCTCCGTATGGGGCCTTGATACCGTCTGGTTGGAGGCGCAGCACGCTGCGCCTCTACCAACAATGGATAATTGTCCATTGTCAATTCTCCCTTGTCCATTGTCTCGAAGAGACAAAAAAAGCCCGGCCGGCTTCATCGGTCATGGGATACATCCCACGGCAAATGAAACCAGCCGGGCCTGACGGACGGTGCGGGCTGAAGCCCGCACCTCTTCTATGATGTTTAACGTCTGCTTGCTTGCTTGCTTGCTTGCTTGCTTGCTTGCTTGCTTGCTTGCTTGCTTCAGTGTAGCCCGCGCAGCCCATTGCCGTCAACTCCTTTTTCTGCCTGTTATTATATCTCAGTTTTGGGAGCATTGCAATGGGGAAAGAGGGATTTGGGGGAATCGGGAGAATCCTCCAGGCATCGCCGCAGGCGACGGCTGGAGGATTCCCCCTCGATTTCAGCTAACAGTGGACAAACGAGTAAAATATGGTATAATGTTATTTGTCTTTTTGCTGCTGTTTTGGGCAGCTGGGACAAAGGGACCCTGGAAAGTTTCGTTCTTTCCGTTCAACATGACCGTCGAGGGCGGCTTGCCGCGCCCGACTGGAGGTAACAACGTGTCAGATCAGTATCATTCCGACCGCTCGCTTTATGAAAACAGCGACTATCCCCCCCGCCGCCATCCCAGCCGGGAGGCGGAGCACACCCACGGCGGCCGCAGAGCCGCGCTGCGGCAGAGCCACGCCCGCCGTCCCCGCCGGGGCCGCCGGGAGCACGGACGGCTGTCCTTCATCCTGGGCACTCTGCTGCTGGTATTCCTGTGCACAGGGGCCATCCTGTGCTGCTTTGCCGCCGTATATGTCAAAACGGTGATCTTCCCCATGGCCGACCTGAGCCTGGACGACTTCACCCTGGGGCAGAACAGCGTGATGTATTACACCGACCCGGACACCGGGGAGGACAAGGAGCTGGTCACCCTCCTCAGCGACACCAGCTCCATCTGGGTGGACTATGACGACATCCCCCAGAATCTGATCAACGCCGCCGTGGCCATCGAGGACAAGCGGTTCTGGTCCCACTCCGGCGTGGACTGGAAGCGCACGTCCAAGGCCGTGCTGGA